>BNJS01004017.1_pt1 | contig 274293 bp, 323 predicted proteins | sample 8540461 | NCBI WGS metagenome assembly BNJS01 (sample SAMD00202454, study PRJDB9452) | human saliva metagenome | isolation source: human saliva | place: Japan | reverse complement strand
TGTAAAATTACAAAATAAATTAGAATATTTGACTTATTATAAAAATGATATATAATATCTATTGAAAAAAATGAATTAAATTTTTAATTCTGATTCTAATAGATAATGAAAAAAATAAACTTTTGGTAAGTAGAAATCCTGAGGAATCTTATTATAGCAGGTACTCCCCAAGTTATTGCTGATATTAGGGAGAGTCTTTTTTTCTGCGATTTGATATGAGATTAAAGATGATGTGATCTTTCATAAGGCATATTTTTTTCTTCAGAAGTGCCTATTACTTCTGAATTTCTGGAGGATAAATATATTCAGGCTGACCAAAAAAATTGCAGAGTTAGAGAACCTTAGCCAAGAGATTAAGCAGGAAAAGTAAGCTCAATAATGCGCAAAAAGAGCTTTTGATTCAGAATCTTCAAAAGGCTATTTGGACGTTTCAATACCACCAAAATGCGATGTATTTAGAGGCGGAGAAAGCTTGATATTTGCTATCTAAGGAGGATAGGGAAAAAAATATAATCAGAAAAAAACTGCAGATGGAGGAGAAGATTTACGGGAAGTCTATTCTAGAATTGCCAGAAAGAATGCAAAAAGGTGTGAGAAAAAGCTTGTATCTGTTTTCAGATGGGAAAAAAATTTGAGCAGCTAGCTCCAGAAGATCAAATTTTTTTGGAGGAAAAATATTCTCTCATACTTTCAGGGGAATAATCTAAAAAGTGAAAAAGACTGAACATAAAGAGAAGAAAAGAACAGTCGGCTTTTTATTGATGAGAAGCATATCTTTTCTCTTGTTGAGATTGCTCTGCAACTTCAAGGAATTCAAAAGAGGACCTTGTGAAGATTCAGCTTTCTGATACAATTTCAGATGTAGAGAGAGAGATGGTATTTATTTTGTTCCTAATGCTTGGAATGAAGAAAAAAATTGATGCTTATTTTTCGAGTATTAACATGTCAGAAAAAAATTCAAAAGTTATTAAAGCAGATTAAAGGGAACAAATAGTGTTTTGAATTATTAGTAATTCAAGGAGAAAAAAATAAAGTTATGAGCGCCAAAATAAGGACGGGAAATATGACTTGAAGAACAGTGTTCTCCCCGTGATTTTTGATCATGAGATTGCAACTCATGTAAATACTGGGATCGCAAACCTTGCTAATTTGAATCTCAAAGATTCCGATAGAATGGATCTTGAGGAAGGGATTGCTAAAGCTTTAATGAGACTTTAGCAAAAGGAGAAAGTTTAGATGATCTATACGAGGGCTGGAATTTGAGATATTTGTCAATTTTTCTGAGAGACTTTAGATGATAACGATCTAAAAGAGCAGTTCAGATTTATTATACTTTATCTGGTACAAGTGGAAGTGTTGAGGATAGAGTGAGGAGAATTAGGGAACTGAGTTGCTATTGGAGAAAAGGGGAGTAGAAGGAAAGATCTGACCTATGGAAACTCAAAGGAGATTATCAAAGAATTAGAAGAGCTTTCTCATACTCCAGAAGGAGAGAAAAGATCAAAAAATATATTAGGGCTTTTTATGCAACAAAGCTTGGATATGATGCAATTAAAAAAATATTGATGAGATGCTTGAGTGAATAGGAAAGCTCTCTGATCTCGCTCCTAACTATCCAGTATTTGCAGGGAAAAAAATTCTTTATTGGAAGCTCTTTAAAGGAAAGGTTGATAGAAATCTGATGGAGGAAACAGATATCCGTTCAATGATTGAGTCTGAGGAGATTAGTTATGCTCAAAAATTACTGATGCAAGCATTTCATATTATTAAGGAAAATATGGAAATTAAAGACTAAAAAAATAGTATAATAAAAAAAGAGAATCTGATTTGATTCTCTTTTTTTCGTTTTACCATCTTTTTCCAGCTTGGACAGGACTGCTGAATATTGATATGTGCAAATCCATTGAAATTGATCGCTTCCATGATTGTCTCCTTCATAAGTTTAATATCTTTATCTGGAACACTCCTTACAAACTTACAGCCTGCAACTTCTGCTAGATTAACTGGATGCATTGGAGCGATCTGGTTTCCCTCAGGAGTTGATTTTGTCTTTGCTCAGATCGGAGTTGTACAAGAAGCTTGTCCAGTAGTAAGTGCATAATTTTGATTGTCACAAGTAATATGCACAAATGGAATATTTCTTCTACATGCATGAATCAAATGCCCAACTCAGATTCCATAACTATCTCCGTCTCCGGAAACTGAGATCACGGTTAGTTCAGGATTAGCCATTTTTACTCCAGTAGCAAAGGGAATCCCTCTTCCGTGCAAGGTTTCAGAACCATATCCTTCCATATATTGACTCATTTTACTATTACATCAGATCCCAGTCACCACAACGAGCTGGTGAAGCGGAATTTTTAGCTCAGTAATTGCTTGCTTGAGTGCGATATGAATCAAAAAGTCTCCACATCCTGGACACCATTGTATTTTTATTGGTATTATGTCTCATTAGAATTTTTGTTATCAAAAAATAAAGAAGCATTAGTCTTGAACTGCTTGAATTTCCTCCTCAAAGAGAGGATATAACGTGACTTTTTCTCTGATGTGAGATTTTTGAGTTCCAGTCTCCATAGAGCTCACATTCTTTACGAACCAAATCTTCAAGCATTCCACTATGATTCATTTCAACAAAGATCAAATTCTGAATTCATTCTCTGTTTTTCTCCAGAAATGCTTTTTAATCTTGGATCAAAAGGATAGAGTGATTTCACGATAATAAGACCGTATTCAGACTTATTTTTAATCCATTGCTCTAGTGCATAGCGGTTGACTCCCATTGTGATAAAGAATTTTTAGCCTCAGGATTGATGATTTCATATCCATAAAAGTTTTCATTGAATTCATTTTGGATAAAGGTCTGTATTTTCCTTGCTCTTTTCTCCATCATTTTCCCCTTGGTTGTAGGTTCCTCATTAGTAAAAACCATACTCATCGTGTTCATATGAGCTCGCAATAAAAGGTTGTCCCTTGTCTTCCAGGGTAGCTATATGGAGAGATTCAATCTTCTGTGATTTCAAATCTTTTGAAGGTATCTTCAGGGCTTTCATTAGCGATCTTCCTCTTACAACAGGCTCAGAAATCAGATTTTTCTTTTCTATGGTAAGATAAGACTCAGAGAGCTGTTTATCACTTAGTAAAATTACTGGATGCTGATAAATATCAGAATAATTTAGAGCTTTCCCGGCAAAATTATATGCTTCTTCAAAAGTTGAGGGATAGAGTACGATTGGCTTGGTATCTCAAAAGCTCGCATTCAAAAGCATAATTGATATCTCCTTGTCCTGTAAAAGTTGGTGTTCCAGTACTTGGACCATCTCTCTGAGAAAGAACATATACTCATCCAATTTCAGCTTGATTTGAAAATGCAATAGCTTCCGTCATCAAAGCAAATCCACCTCAGCTTGTTCCACACATAGATCTTTTTCCCAGCAAATTTTGCTCCGAGCATAGCCATACCTACTGCGATTTCGTCTTCAGCTTGGAGAAAGGTTACCTTTTTATTTTTTTACTACTTCATCAATAATTGAAGAAGCTGGTGTCATTGGATATGCGGCATAAAATTCCAAATCTGAATCCATCGCCCCTTTTTGCAATGCATTCATTTCAGTACATAAAAATCTTTTTTTCTCAGATCACTTTACTACAGTCGATCTGTGGAAAGTCAGTATTTTCTTGTCTTTTTATATACTCGTACCCAGCTTCTAGATCAGCATAATTCTGATCCATGATCTCTTGAGAGAATGATTTAAGAGAGAATTGTCTCTTTAGAATTAACTTCCCCTCATCGATGGAAAGATTCAAGAGTTTTAGAGCTGCTCAGAGCGTAAAGGTATTTCTATATTTGCAGTTCTCATCCTTGATCATAAAGGTGTGTCTCAGATCATAGATCGGCTCATTCTTACTAATAGAATACTGATCATATGCCAAGAAAAATCAATCTCCTTTCTGATAAAAAAACCTGATTTTCATCAGAAATATAGAGAAAAAAACAGTTGTTGTCTCATTTGATGATTGATGCGTACTCCTTGTCTCCAAGTACGGTATATCCCTTTTCACTCAAAAATCTCAGCGAGAAAAAAAGTCCCGCAGTATTTACTCCAGATCCAGCAGGACCTGAAAAATCAGATACTTACTTTCATATTTGTTTTGTTATTTAATCATATAAACTCTCCAAGTATACAAAAAACTCTCTAATTTGCAAAAAGAACAAAAATCAGATTTCTTTTTCTTCTTGACGAAATGAGAAATCGTGGTATTACACTTCTCTTGAAAAATGCCAAAAATGAGTACATACTATACGTAAACTTTTATCAGAAAACAATTACAAAAAAATATGAGGAAACTATTTAGTTTTTTTGCTGTTATTAATTTTTTTCTCTAGCATGGGGATTCGCTTATACGCCATTTTCTGAGCAGGAACATACACAGATTGATCAGCGACTTAATCAACCTTTATCCAAAAAAAGAAAAGAAAGAAAAAAATCAGATTTTTTTCTCGTTTGGCTCAAAAAGTCACTTGCTATCCGTAAAAGCCTTCCTTCCAAATTTAAAAAACTAAACTGTACTGACCAGCTTTGAGGGCTGAGGACCTTGCCTCAATTGAGGATAGAGTGCGTACTTACCAAAAACTTCACTACTGGAAGAAGAGAAGAAATGCTTGAAGAACTACTAAAAAACTCAGCAGATTTCTGAGGAGATCTCTAGATCTTTGCAAATTGAGAGTTTTGAGAGTTTTGAGGGGTATGCAAAGACGATACTGCCTACGCCAGTATTCTGTTGCCGATAGATCAGGTAGATATTAACCTTTTGCTTGGGTGACCGGGAACCACTGGACTAAAAACTTAATTCGAATAATCTTATTCAAGAATCTGCAGTCGTATTGCCTCCATGAACTGTTGTGAGTTTGATAAAGAAAGTGGATAACTGAATATTTACAACATACCAGATCCGTACGAGAGAATTTGATGCTGGAAGATGAGCAAAATATGGATACTTTTTAGATTCAAGATTTATCCAAAAAGTAGATCAGAAACCTGCTGAGAAAATTCAGGTTTTACCCTCACTTGAACAAGTGAAAAATCTCCTTGCTGCCTCTGGTACAGTATATGTTTGGGGAGGATCATGGTGGCAGGGGATACCAGAGATTGAAAAATTCTTTCCCTCAGCTACTGGACTTACAACTTTAGAAACTAAGAGGAAGCTTTTTCCAGGGAGTTGACTGCTCTGGATTGCTTTATCAGGCGACTAACTGATATACGCCGAGAAATACTCGTAGCCTTTTGAATTTTTTTGAAGACCAGTTCCTATCGCTGGTAAAAACGATTGATCAAATAGTGAAAAATTCTGAAACCTCTTGATCTCATAGTTTGGGATTGACACATCGTGATTGTTTTTGGATGAGAAGAGGACGATTGAGAGTAGGTGAAGAGGCCAACTTCCTTGAGGGGTAGAGATTGTAGATACTAAAAAGAGGCTTGAGGAGATATTTAAGACAAGAAGTCCTGTTGATAATTATTATGACTCGAAATTAGCAAATCATAAGAAATTTGTAATAAGAAGGTGGATTTAATAAGTAGCTATTGTTCTAGTGCAATCCGTTGATAAAAAAAGAGAAAAATCAGATTTTTTTCTCTTTTTGTTTTTCTTGATTTTCTCTTGAAAGCAAAAAAACTTGAATGCTATAGTTAGGGATGATTTATTTTATGATATGACTATAATGTTCAAAAATCTCATATTCACCAAATCTCAAGTGAGAAGTTTATATTTCAGGGAGTAAAAATGCGGCACTTCCAATCCTTGCTGCGAACTATGTTGTAGATTCTCAAATTCAGCTTGAGAATATGCCGGATATTAGTGATATTCACAATATGAAGCGCCTTTATGAGGAGGCTTTTGCAGTATCAAAGGAATACTTTGATCTGACTGGTCAACTTGCAACCAAATTTAGAGCTTCAATTCTTTTGATCCCTGTTGGACTTAAAAATTTGGAGAAGTCAGATTTGTTTGATCTGGTGGATGTAAGATTGGGAAAAGGCCTCTTGATACCTTCGATGATGCACTTCAAAAGGCTGGTGTAAGGATTGAACAGTGAGCCTTCAAAACTTTCAAAGTTGTTGGGAAACCAAAGAAAAATATTATGCTTCAAGAGTTCTCTGTAACAGCAACTGAAGCATTGATTACCTATCTTGCATTTTTGGATGATGTAGACTACGATATTACGGTATATCAAGTTGCAACCGAGCCTCATGTGAAAAACCTTATTGATTTTCTCAATGCAGCAGGAGCAAAAATTACAATGGGACTAGACCATGCTATCACTATTTCTCCAAGTAAGATTAATATTCAAAAGACCTCTTTTGAGATTATTAGTGATTATATAGAGGCAGGAACCTATTTTTGCAATTGGTGCTGGAGCGGATAATTCGGAATTGACAATCAAAAATGTGAATGTTGATGATCTTAGTGCAATGTATAATATTGCAGATAAGATTGGAATTAATTTTAAAAATCATAGACAAGCATACTATCACAGTAAATTCTTATAATAAGCCAAATTATAAAGCAACAAAGTTTGAAGTCAGAATTTTTCCCAGGGTTCCCTAGTGATCTTCAATCAATTTTTGGAGCATTAGCTACTCAGTTTAACGGAGTTACCAAGATTTTTGAAACGCTCTATGAAGGAAGATTCTGATATCTCAATGAACTTGAAAATCTCTGATGAAAAAAATAGAAATTCTTAATCCTCATCAGGCTTTGGTTATCTGACCAAGTAAGCTGCACTGAGGATATGTTTCAAGTACTGATCTCAGATGAGGAGGAGCGATGGTCCTTGCGGGGATTATGGCTGAGGGAGAAACTTCTATTATGAATGAGGAAATTATTGCTAGAGGATATGCTGATATCATAAATAAACTCAAAAAAATCTGAGTAAAAATTGAGCAAGTCATATAAGAAAGAGAGAGAGACACTTGAGAGAATCAGAGTTCTCTTTTTTTAATTTTCTCTTGACTTTTTATTCTGTATTTGTATAGTATCTTGGCTCTATTGGAGAAAATGTTTCTTTACTGATAATCAATAATAAAGTGTTTCTTGATTATTGATCTTAGTTTGATATTTTTTTCTTCCTTAGACAATAGTTTGTAAATGTTAACTAATAAAAATTAATTGGCGTATGGCTAAGATTAATGGAGCCCGTGAGGCTATTGCGAAAAAGGATCGTGCTAATAATTCTGCTCAAAAGGCGGCATTAAAAGCTTGTAGATCAAAATTCAGAATCAGAAGCTTCAGCTTCAGGTCAGAACACTTCTGCTAATGTTAAAAAGTCAAAAAAAGAAGCAGAAACAGGGGGTAAACTTTTCAGTTAAACTTTCAAAGAGGCCAAAGGCTGCTCATTCACCATTTGAGCTTAAAGCTTTCTCTTCATTAGCAACTGCAATTTCAGAGCAGGTATCTATATCTGCTTATCACTGCAAGGCTAGGAAAGAGGGAAGGAAGCTTGTTATTGCCTTTGAAAGCTAGACCGGGTAATGAACTAAGTACAAGGTTAGAAAAACTTTCTGTCGGTAGTTCAATGAGTAACTTCGACTTTTCTAACAACTTTGTTTATTTAAAGGTTAAAGATACTGACATTAAGTTGTACCGTAAGGTCGGGGAGTGAGGTTTTGGTATGCAGAGTATCCTTGTATTCCAGAGCAGATCCAGGTGACCTATGAAAAGATTCTTGGACTGGTGAAGTTTGTTTGATTTTTAATCCTTGAAAAAAAGGTATCCAATATTTGGATGCCTTTTCTTGTTATTCCTTTTTGATGATTTGTGGGTATAAGTATATTTTTTTGTAGGAATTTATTTTTTTGAGATAGGGCTTCATTCCTTGTGTTAAGAAAGTAAAAATCAGATTTTTCTTTTTATAAAAAAGTCAATATAAATCTCTTGATTTTTGACTTTTTACATATACTATATATAATATATTTTGAATATAGAAGTTATTTTATTCTTTATATAGAAGAAAATGAATGTAAATAATCTTGAAAAATCGTTTTTGATCAGCAGAAAGAGAACTCTTCTTTAAAAAATAAGGTTGCTCTTTCTGGGCTTAGTTTGTTGACTGCTTTGGGAGGAACTCCAGAGGCCTATGGAAATGCTGTTCGTGATCAGCTTAAAACAGAATTATAAAAAGGAGATCGGAACTGTGCTTTCTGATGAGAGTCAAGAGAAACAACAAGCTACTGCTGACTATATGAAGGCATTATCTAAGCTTGGTAACCAGGTAGCTGAGCAAAAATCCTTGAGAACCGGTGAAGCTCGAGGGAGCAGAGAAGCAGGCTGTTGTAGATGAATTCAAGACAAGTTTTTCATATCAATGGGGATTCTCTAAATATTAGCCAAGTCTCTGTAGATGATCCTAAGATTTTTGATCTTATTGCAAAAATATATTAGTGAATCTCAGAGAACTGCAAATGGAAAAATATGCTTATGTTCAGGATTATTTTCTTGATGCAACTATGAATCCAAATAAGGATCAGAAATATGCTGATAAGCTCAAGACAGTAGATATGGATCTAACTCTTCAGAAGGTGATGAGGGATAATAGACATATGCTTAAACTTAATAGATTCTGAGTAGATAGTAAGGAATACAATGTAAGACTTACAGAATCTGGGGAATAAAAATGCTTTTCAATAATTTGCTTGTTTTTGATGTGAAAGGTGCAACTCCAATAGAAGAAAGAATTAAGTCAGTGGAAGTTAACTATGACAGAAATGCGACAAAAAGAAAGACTTGAGTCAGAAATTTCAAAGCTTCCTTTCAAACTTAATCTTGATAGAAAAAGTATTAAAGGATATGCCAAGCTATATGGATCATATTGATCTTGCAAGACTTTTGCAAACAAGTATCAAGTGGAGTTCTCAGACAAAGCTTGAAAATGCAACTAATGAAAAAAATGATCTAGAAAACTGGTCTAGAGCCTTGGTTGTAAATGGTGCAACTACAAAGGAACTTACAGATGTTGCAGTAAAATTTAACGATGATAAAGTTGCTATTGAAATCCAAAAAGCCAAAGGATTTTAAGGCGAAATTATTTGGATTTGACCTAGAATTTCAGTGTAAAGTTGTAAATGGAGGACTTGAAGTTGAGATTCCAACAGAGGGGAAGAATGGTCTTAAGAAATTCAAGGAGCATTTTGTAAAATCATTTACAGAAATCTGGGAAAAAGACAAATAAGACTCACCTTGGAGATCAAAAATGTTTTCCAAAAATCTTAACAAAGTTCCGTACAAGGTTGGAAATATTATGAAAAACTGCGGTTTCTCCAAGAATCATTACTGCAGATCCATCTACTGGATTTGGAAACAAATGTAACTAGCAGAGTTTCACCAGTAATTATTCGTAATGTAATTGAAAAATAGTGAAGAAGGTAAAAATCAGATATGAAACTTGTTGATCAGCTAGGTAGAACTTTTAGCAGGAAATCGTATTCAACACGGGAAAAACTTCTTCAATTTCTCTCGGAGACAAAGAAGGAGGATATAAGCTTGAAGAATTTATCGGTGCAGATCAGCCTTATACTCAGGTTGCATTTGAAGGAAGTGAGGCTAAGACTCTTGAGAATACTGTAAAATCATTTAATGCAGAGAAAGGAGAGGTAGCACTCGAAATCCCAAAAACAATAAGGAGGTTGCAAGAATTCCAGTAAAAGTAGAGGATCAAGATGCTGCTCCAAAGTCAAAGAAGCTTACAGGATACTTCTACGACACAGAGAGAAATTCAGTACAGGTGACTGCTGATAACTCTCTTATTTGCTCTCTCAGGCATCAAATAAGGATCAATCACTTATCCTAAAGGGAATTAATTTAGGTCTCTCAGATGCTGAGGTGTATGATAAGTTTAAGGAACTCTTTGATAAGACTTTCCAAGGAAAGAATCAGCTTAATGGTATCGTAGTAAATGGAAGATATGCAACAGTAGATGTAAGAAATGAAGGAAAAACTCATTACGGTAAACGATAATACTCCAGAAAAAGGTTCAGAAGATTCTTGCTGCCATGAGGACCTATCTAAATGGACTTGAAAGATTGAATTCTATGAGTGTTCAGGTTTCACCTGATGGAAGAGGAAGGAACGGAAAAAAATGAATAGAAACCTTTATGAATCTATCGGAGGTGAACATGGAGTAGGAAGGACTCCTGTATCTGGATGGAAGGAATTCGATATTGAGAATTCAAGTAATCCAGCAAAAATACACTGTAATTGATGGAAAAGGAAATAGAGTGCCTTTGGAGTTCACTCTTTCTGGAGATAGACTTTCTCTCGAGAAGAACGAAATCCAGGTAGATGGTGTAACCTATAATCTCAGCTATGATAGAAGTGATAATACCCTTTTACCTTCTTCCTCAGAAAGTGAAGTAGTTTATATCTTAATACTTTGAGAAGATCTCAGCAGGAATGCTGAGATTTTCTTTTATTCGTTGAAAGTGGGGGATATGAGCCGATTTTTGTAAGCAGATTTTTTTGTTTTTTTGTGTAGATGTTTTTTTGAAGGACGAGAATATTGTCAAGTGATAATTGAGCGCTATTGTCTTAAATCTCTTGCATTCAAAAAGAATTCATACTCTGGAGTCAAATTCTGTTTATAAAAGAAAGAAAAAATCAGAATTTTTGTTTCTTTTATCTTTGTATTATTACAAATTATGGTTAAAAACGAAAAGACAACTGGAGAATCGTGTAGTAAGTCAAACTGCTGCGGAAAGGCTCTTTCAGTTGCTACTCTTGTGCTTTTGGTGCCAACACTTATTCTTTCTGTGATGGCTTATCTAAAAGATCAATTCAGTTTATAAAGCTGCTGTTGAACTACAGTTTGGAAATGAAGCTAATCTTAGTAAGGTAAGTGAAGTTATGCAGACTCCGGCATATCAAAAGAGAGTTGCTGAGGGAATTGAACAGCAGATTGCTCAGATTAAGACTGCTTTGTCTGATACTTCAGCTAATGCTGCTACTGACACAGCTACTGATACTGATACAATTTCAGAAACAACTGGAGATACTGCTTCAGATAGTAAGGCTTTTGGATACTGCTGCTGCATACAATGATAAACTCTGGGATGAAAACTCAACAGAAGCACTACAAAAATTTTTGGACTTCAAGGAACTCCTGGTAATGCAGTGATTGATGTAAAGACAGGAAAATACAAGGCGATCGGAGGAGCGTATCCTCAGTCAGCTTTTTGAGGAGGTAATTGCTAAACTTCAGGCTGGTGAGACTCTTACAACAGATGATATGGGGACAAGCTGGAACACTTACAAAAGATGTTCTTCAAAAGATTTTGAAAGGAGCTCATTATTATGGAGAGGAGAAAGCTGGTATTGTAGTAGTAGAATACTCAGATATTCTTTGTCCTTTCTGTCAAAGACATTTCAATGCGAAAAACTATTGAAAATATCGTAGATGCAAGCAATGGAAAGGTGGCTTTGGTATTCAAAAAAATATGCCAATTGCTGGTCTTCACCCAACTGCACCACTTGGAGCTAAAAGGAGCTGAATGTGCAGGACAGATCGGAGGGACAAAAAGCATATTATGACTACTTAACTCAGGCATTTACTTACAAGGTATTTAATGGAAGTAATGTAGTTGATATTGCAAAGAAGGTTGGTCTTGATGAAGCAAAATTTGCTGCATGTTTCACTAAATAGTTAATTGCTAAATAAAAAAATCTCATAAATAAAAAGAAAAAGTCTGGCTCTTGCAGTCAGATTTTTTTCTGTTTATTTCGATAAAGATAGAACTATAGCATTCTGCCAATGATGATAAAATATGTAAAAAAATATAAAAGTACAAACTGTCAATAGAGTGTAAAATAAATTAACAGCTAAGATTTGCAAAAAATTAAGAAACAAGTGTATACTTGAGATAAGTCTTTTATACCTCAGATTGTGCTATGAATAGTATCTCAAAAAAAACTCTTCTTCAGCCTAAAAAAATCCTCTTTGTACTTGGATTTTTGATTTTTTGAATTTCGGCGGTGACTTCAGCTACAAGCTCTAGTAGTGTAAAGGTACCAACTGAGTATTTTGCCAATTATCAAATCCAAAAAGGATCGAAATAGATTACAAGAGCTTTTTGTTGATATTGATGCTGATAGTAGAATAGGAAAAATCTGATGAACTACGATCTATAATGAGCTCAATGCTATTATGACCAGGATTTTCCCTTATTTCCCACAAGATTACAATTTTCAAGTGGTATATAAGCAATGTCTAAAAAAACTACCAGAGAAATGCAATGAAATACTAATAGGGAAAAATTATAATAGTTTTTATTGAAAATTGTAAAAAAATCCTCTCAGCAATGTAAACGCAACAATCCAAAAATAAATACACAGTCAAAGCAACCGCTTCAACCAATCCATCTAGTGGTCCTGCACCTTTGACGGTTACTTTTTGATGCAAGAGGAAGTAGTGATCCATCAAATGAGACTATCCCTTCAAGGAACTATTTTTTTGGTATTACAGAGATATTGATGGAATTGATAAGCCTATCTGATATTGACCAGTAGTGAACTATAGATTCAATGAATCTGGTATTTATCTTGTGCATCTTACCGTTAGGAGTTCAAATGCTGGAATTTTCGACTGAGAAACTACTGTTTCTGTAAATGTAAGCCCAAAATCAGCAAATGTTATCGTCTATGCAAATGGGAAGAAGATGGATAAGAACAAATATGTAAAAGTCGGAATTCAAGAAGCAAAAAAAGGAATCGTTTTTTTGATGGAAGTGCGACTTTGCCTATGTGAGGAGAGAAATTATGTCTCATCGCTGGGAAATTACGTCAAGAGATGGGTTTAGTTGGGCAAGAGAATGAGATTGAAAACCTGGATATATCAATCTTCCACTTCCAAGTCAGTGAGAGTTTAATATCTCCCTCACCGTAAATGATAACGAGAGTAATACAGTTTCTGAGAGATATTCTCTTTCTGTTTCTGATCCTGTAGCCTCTATTCAGCAGACTCCAGACAAGGGAATGACTTCTACAACATATAGCTTTTCAGCTGCAGCTTCTTATTCATTAACCTCTAGGATCAAATTATTTACTTGGGAGATTTATGATTCTGAAGGTGTAAAGCTGGATACCTTGCAGGAAAAGGAAATTAAAAAAACAATTTAAAAAGCCTGGAAACTATACTGTAAAAACTTACTGTAGAAGATGAAATTGGAAATAAAAAAATCTGGATACAGTGAATGTATATGTTGAATCTACGCCTCCAGTTCCTCAGTTTACTATTACACCAACAAGTCTTCGAGAATATCCTTCAGAATTTACCTTTAATGCCGATAGTTCAAGTGATGTTGATGTAGGAAATGGGTATGATAAACTTACCTATGATTGGCAGTTTTCAAATCCTAATGCTGTGCATATCACCAAAACAGAAAAAGAAAAATAAACTGATTACAGTTCTCTTTTAATGAGGCGTGAACTCATAAGGTAACACTAGTAGTTTCTGATAAATTTGGTAAAATCTCAGAAATTGAAAAAAAGCAGTAGAGGTAAAATCAACTCTGAGACCAGTCTTAAAGATTCGTCCAAGAGCTGCTGTTTGGAAGACATATGTGACTTTTTGCGGCACAGGCAAATCATCAAGTCCTTAGTTATGAGCGAGATTTCTGAGATTGAACAGTCCCAAGAGTCAATCAGACTAATGTTATGAAGCATGAATATCAAAGAGTTGGGACTTACAGAATTACACTCAAGGCAACAGATGAACAGGGGAATAGTAATACCGTCTATGATACCGTATATATTGGGGAAAAAGATAGCCCAATTATCAGTTATGATATTAATAATGACTACGGTATCAAAGTAGCTCAAAAACGATAAATGTACTGATGAAAAAGGAAATGAACATTCAGCATTTAGGATTGATAGACAGGCTCGTTTTAATATTGATACTTCTTCATCTGTAAATGCTCAATGAAATGCCACAAATCTTCGTACCTACTTTCAGGTTCAGAATGATGAAATCATCAATATAAATAATCATACTTTCTCTCACAAGTTTAATTCGCTTTGATGTCAATATATTGATTATATCTTAGAGGATACGTCACTTGGTAAGAATGTAAAAGAGAGAATCTGGTTTAAGGTAGTTAATGCGCTTCCAAGACTTGATAATCTTATGATAAGTTTCCCTCAATATGGAAATGAGATTGGAATCTGATTTCAGCAATGAAATAAGACACAAGATATTTTTTTAATTCAGGAATTGATCCTATTATAGTTAAGGTTACCGCTGAAAACCCAATGGATCCAGACGGAGCAATCTCTTATTTTTAAGTGGTATTACTATCCAAAAGATAATCCAAATAAAATTATAGAAACCAGGATCACTCAGGGCAGTATCCCATATACTTTTTTCGCTGTACCAAAAATCCCTTGAGAATATGTGTTCTGAGTAAAAATGTTTGATAATGATGATGGAAATCAAACAAGTGAAGAAATTATTGGGAATTGACCGTTGATTATGTTCCCACCAGATGGTAAACAGCCAGATATTCCGATTGTTACCTTGAGATCAGATAAGATTAACGCAGAAGTCTGAGATGAAATCACATTTGATATTATATCGAAAGTGCTCTCTGATAGATCAGATTTTGTAAAAAGATAGGACTATTCAGCTAGATTTCGATGGCGATGGCATTATCGATATGACAACCAAAAATGATCGTGTAAAGCGAGTTTACAATAAGCCAAGTCCAAAAGATAGACCGTATAAACCAGTTGCGTATGTAACCTATAGAGATCATAAATGAATGTGAGAGTGAGCTCAGATTGTAGTAAAAAAACTGAATTAAACCAGCCCTGATTTATGCAACTATGGGAACAACTGTCCTTTTCAAGGATGTGAGTATTGGGAATCTCATCAGTAGAGAAATATGTTGGGATACTAGAGAATGTGAAAAGTGAAATAAAAAAATACCTTGATACAACCTTGGATAAGAAAACATTTAAAGTCCAATATCCAAAACCAGGAACTTATCCTGTAACAATCAAGGCAAAGGATAGTAATGCCAATGAGGCTACTGCACAGCTCGAAGTAAAAAGTAGATTCTGGTTCAGATTTTACTTCTTTGACAAGTGGACTTCAAATCGTTTCATTACCAAATATAGAAAAAAATCTGATAAAGGACATCTTGAGATTTTCGTTGGTAGACAATTAAATAATGAGGTTGTTTTTCTATCTAAAAACTGCTTCAAGAAATGATCAGTGCTGGGTTGATACTAATATTTTTGATTGATACTAATTTAGATGGAACGCCTGATAATGATCGTGATCTAAGCTGTAATAAAAATCCTGACACAATCATATATTCCAAAGTCTGAATCTATTATTTGAAGAATTGTCTATCAAGCAGAGGGAAGTGCCCAACTTTTTTTAAGAAAGACTTTACCGTAACTTTTTGCTGATTATGAGAATGGGCTAAGCCCAGAGCTTCAAGCACAATATTCTGCACTAAGCGAACTTATTGCAAAATATTGATGATCGTTCGAGTATTGCTAATGCTGATCTGAGAAATCTCCTTATCTCTCTGAGAAATGATCTTGGAGATATCAATAAAACCAGATCCAGTGTGATCCAAATTGAAGACTTCTTAAAGAAAAAAATACTACAAAACTCACTAAAAAAACAGCAAGAAAAAAACTTGATGATATTTTTGATTGCTTTTAAGTGATCATGCAACACTTTCAGCGAAAGGAGTTGGAGTTTATGAGGTAGCAAAATCTGAAATTCTCGCATTACTTCCTCTAAGCTTAAAAAAAGGAATCAAGTCAGATTTTTGATGAATTTGAGAGAGCAGAGAGTTTAGTAGAAAGTGGCTCTGATACCAGATCAGTTAGAGCTGAGAAGCTTATAAAACTCTACACCTTCTTGCAGAAAAAATGCAGTTGACCCAAATAATATCTGAGAAAATCAGATTTGAACTGATGATTTCAAAAAAATGTGATTGAGAAAAAAATATCTGTGAAAAATATCGCAAGACAATATGAACTATCAACTATTGAAGTATGTCAGGATGTTAATAAAAAGATCCTGAGAGACCAAGACGATTCCTCCTGTGGAAACAACAAAAAAACAACTGGAACATCAGGATTTCCATCTTGGTTAAAAAGTTATTCTATGGATATTATGAATTGTTGTAGTTGGATTTATCTGAGTTATTGCTGCTTTTTGCTATCAAGGCTAAACTTAGAGAAAAACCATGATGAAGAAGAATAAAAATCTATCTTTTATTCAAATATTTAGTAAAATGAAAAAAACTGATTTTTAACATGCTGAGTATTCCTATCACTTTTTCGTAATGCCAGTAATGAGTATGACTTTTTGCGAGTTCTAATTCAAAAATCAGAGTCAGATGCAGATGCAAAAAGCGACAAGAAATTGGATCAATACTAACTGAAGTCCTAAGCAATTGGTAGAAAGTATTCATACAATTGCTAATAAAGACTTCAAATCCAGCAAACGAAGTTTGATAATATAGCTATTGGGAAGACCAAATATAAAATCACCAGTACTTTAGATTATATTAGAAGGAATATCTATCCATATATTCAATGGACGATATTTATAGGACTTACGATGGGGGCTATCATGCTTATCTGGAACGGATTTAAGCTGGTAACACAAAAGCGTTTCCGGAGATAAGGTTGCTGAAATTAAAAAAAGATATTCAGAGTGTACTTATAGGAATTGTTGTTTTGAGTAGTTTCCTAGCTATTATCAAGTTGACACTAGCAGTACTTAATATCTTCTTTAGTTAAAAAGAAAAGAAATCACAATTTTTTTATCTTTTTCTTGATTATAAAATGGCTTCTTGTATTAAAATAGTTTTTAATTAGTGGATTGCTTGGTCTTGGGCTAACACTGCCATTTACTGATACATTTGCAACAAATCTGGCACCAAGCTTTTGAAAAACATTATGCACAAGCTATGGTGGATGGAACAGAGGATCACAACGACGTTCTGAAAAAGGTCTTTGATATCTCCTGTGTATCAAAAACAAATACCTTTAAACAAAATGTCGAGTGCCTCTTTCTTTCCCAACACCTACAAGTGCCGGAAATGGAGCAGTAGCAGGTGGATATTTACGAGGGATCATTAAGTATGTAGGATATGTATTAGTGTTTATCTATTTAGTAATGAGCGCAATCAGGCTTGTGATATCTGGTAAAAAAATCAGAAAAATCTTAAAGCAGAACTCAATAACTTCCTCTATATTATGATTGGGGCAGCACTGTTCTTTTGAGCAGTATGGCTTTTTCTCTCAGGTGATCAATCTCTCAGCTATTGATCAAACTTCAGGTCTAAAAGATAACCTTGTTTCAAATACAGGAATCCTCTTTTTTTGTACTAACATTCCTCAAGTGAGCAGCATTCTTCTTGGCAATTGTGATGATTGTGGTTACAGGGATTTCAGATGATGAATCCTCTTCTGGAGAAGAAGGCTGAGGAAAAAAAGCTCTTCAAGAATCTTGCAGCAGTGATTGCAGCTCTTGTTGGAATGAAAGTGGTCGACTTTCTTTACTACATTGCTAGTCAGCAAGATTTTACAAAGAGAGCAGGGGAGTTTATTATCCAAATAGCAAAGATGCTGTGATATCTCAGTGGATCTGTGATCGTGATTATGATTATTTATTCTGGGATATCTCCTTGTTGTTGATGGAGGGAAAGGAGAAAAACTTTAAAAAGGCAAAAAAATACGCTGATTAATATCGTATTGGCAGTTGGTAGTTTATTTCTATTCTTGTTTGTGATTTACCAAATATTCTCAGAATTCTGAGCTTAAGACCTTTAATATCTAAAAAGGGAAGTCTGACTTCTCTTTTTATTCTAATAAAACTTTTTATTTCCCTGAGCTTTTTAGCTAGAGTAATCCTTATCAATAAAAAGCTCACTAGAAAGCTAAAAATCAGATTTTTCGACTTGATTTCCCTTTGCCTTTTTAGTACAATCAGCCCTAATATTTACCTTCAATAGTGCTATGGAACACAAACTCTTTTGATGTAAAGTTAATAAGTTCTACCTCAATAAACGAATCGCTCATCTGCAGACTACTAAGCAGGATGCCGATGATATTTTTTTCTTGTTGCGACATGTGTAGTGACTGATAGAGCTAAATCCAAGTGGGTAAAAGAAATTTTAGACCATCTCCATCAAGACAAGAGAGTCTATATCGCTGGATGTGGAAGTATGAATAGAGGAGAGGCAATGGATAGATCAGTTTTTTTGGCTTATATCCAGAGCTCTTTCCTTATGAGGAAAAAGATTGTTTTATTAGCAGAGGATCCAGATCAGGATCCTAGAAACTTTTCTAGTGGGACTCAAAAACACCAGGTCAAAAAGCTCCGAACGAAAAAAATTATATTATTATTCAGAACTGATGTGATAATTACTGTAGTTTTTGTCTAACAATTTTTAAGAGAGGAGGACATAGAAATAGACCACTTGAGGAAATTATCGCTGAGATCAATCAAGTAGAAGCAGAAGGTGGAAAAGAAGTAGTGATCACAGGAATTAACCTCGCAGCTTGGTGAGCAAGTGATACAAGAAAAATCAGAGGAAAGCAGATTCTCATATCTTTTTAGAGGAAATCCTTAAGCAAACGACTATTCCAAGAATCAGAATATCGAGTATCGATCCGCAATATCTTACAGATCATTTTTTTCAGACAGTGAGCAATCCAAGGTTTGTCCCTCATTTCCATTTTTCGATTCAGAGCTTTTTCTGATCCAATTCTCAAGGCAATGAATAGAGGATATTTGAGTGATAAGCTCGATGAAGTGCTGACAAAGATTAGAAGATTGGATCGTCCAGATCAAGATCAGATTTCTATTTGAGCTGATATTATCTCTGGTTTCCCATGAGAAACCGAGCAAGATTTTTCAAATCACCTGTGATGCAGTCCAAAAGATATTGAATTACTAAGCTTCATGCTTTCCCTTTTTTTCTGATCATCATAAGGCTGAGAAAAATCCCAGCATCACTGTTACCTGATCAGATTCCACAGGAAATCAGGAAAGAAAGAAATAGAAGGCTGATTGAAATCGGGGAGGAAGTCCGTGATCGCTTTGTTGAGTCTCATTACGGGAAAAAACAATGCAGGTCCTTATTGAAGAGGTTAAAAATGGAAATCAAAAGGCCGAACTCAAAACTATATTCAGGTTCAACTCCCTTGAGAGTACGAAAAAATGAAGTATTGTTGATGTCGTATTAGATGAGAAAAAAATTGTATTTATTAGTAGGATGTGCTTTCTGTGAAATTTGCCTCAAGTCTTTTCCTCTTGAAAAAGATGAGTATAATAGATAAAGTAGAAATAAACTTTATAATTCAAAAAGGATGATGCGAAATATTGGTTCAGAAGCCCAAAAAAATCTGAGGGGGATTTACTCTTATAGAAGTCCTAGTTGTGGTCTTTGTTCTCTCGATGGGGGTGATTGCGATTATACAAGGAATTAGTAGAACTACAACTTATATCTCAGAAACTGCTCAGAGGACGATAGCTCTTAGTCTTGCAAGGGAAGGTATTGAGGGAATGTATAATATCAGGAACTCTAATTGGAGGAGATGGTCTGATAGTAGAGATAAGTGCCGACTCAAGGCGAATCCTATGATAGATGAGCGAAAATCCATGATGTGAAGATGATCCTTGGATGCATTATGTGAGAGGAGTTCTATTGACGGAGAAGCTTAAAGGGAACTCTTACTATAGATATGCTCATATGTCAAACTGAGTTACGAATGATCCAAGTTTTCCGGATGAGCATAGGAATTGTGGGTGATTTCAATATGAGATACAGACAACTAACTTGAGAAAACAGAGTTGACTGAGATCTAATGAAATGAACTAGGGACCCAGGAAATTGGCATAAATGGTATCAAGTACATTTTGTTGATTGAGAATGGATTGATCATCAGGAGTATGAAAGACGTGGGAGTCCTAAAACGGATATAAGTATGTGAAGATTCTGGAGGTATATTAGGATTCAGGGACTCTATAGCAAAAAAATGCATCTGAGCCAAATGGTCCAAATTCTCGTAATGGTTGCCTTGCTTGTACGAGATGAATAGGTCCGGATCCCTCATGTTGAGATGACAAGCCCAAGGAACTTAGATTTTGTAGTTTTGTGATTTATAAAGGTAAGAATATCTGATCCGTTGAGATATGCGCAATTATGACTAATTTTTCTAAAAGTAGTTCAGGTGACTTTTTCTCTTGAAAAAAAGCAAGCTATCCACTATGATAAAGCTGATTATCAATTATAAAAAAATCAGCTTTTTATTCTCCTCTAAAGTGATGAAACTCCTCATTACCTGCCCTTTCTGACTTGGAAGCTTGCTTGCTCAAAGAGCTCAAGAGGCTTAAACTCGTTCCTTTTGATACTTTTTCAAGAGGATGCTGGGTTGAGACTGATCTAAAGGGAATGTATCAGATTAACCTTTGGTCGAGACTCGCAAATAAAGTTTATATTCAGCTTATCTCAGGAGAAGCGAGGACTTTTGATCAGCTTTTTGAACTGATAAAAAAGTCTGATTACCCTCAGCGAACCAGTAATACTAATATAACCCTCAAAGTAAATATTCAATCTTCTCAGCTCTCATCACAGAGAACGGTGCAGTCTGTTGCGCATAAAGCTCTTCTAGAGAGCATCGCAAGAATCGGAAAACAGCAGGAAAATACTGATGAATTGATGCTTTTCCTAGAGAAAAAATCAGTGCTGACTTTATCTCAATAGCTCTTGAAAAGCTCTTTATCAGAGGGGATACAGGACTCAAGCAGGATCTGCTCCGCTCAAGGAGAATCTTGCTGCTGCAATGGTTTTGCTTTCTGGTTGGAAGTTTAAATCTCCATTAGTTGATTACTTTGCAGGGGCTGGGACGATTTTGATGGAAGCGCTTTTGATCGCTAAAAATATTGCACCAGGATCCCATAGGCAGTTTGCATTCCAGCACTTTGAAAATAAAAATCTTCCGCTTCGAGAAAATCTACTTCAAGAGGCAAAAAATCAGATTTTTTCTGGTCAGTATCAGCTTACTGGATATGATATTGATCCGAAAAATGACACAAAATTGCAATCCAAAAATGCAAAAAAACGAAACTTAGAAAAAGGAAATCACCTTTTGAGACTTGAGATTTTCTTCAGAGAAAAAATAGATTTCTCTTCTTCAGCTCGAATCCTCTCAAATCCTCCTTATGGTAAAAGGATTACCTCATCAGAGCTACAAAAACTCTATCAAAAAAACTCAATAAGAGCTTCTCTGATCAAGTATTCGGATGATATATTACAAACTTAAATATCGAACCAGAAAAATACTCAGCAACGAAGCTCAAAAACAGCTCTTTAACTGAGATGAAAAAGTGTAAATTTCGATACAAAAAAATTAAGTTAATAAAAAAATAAAAAGTTAAAACAAATCAACAATCAGACTTTTTTTATTTTTTTCTTATCTAAATAATGAAAGATAAACAGCAGATTTGAATTGAAAAATGACATATTACCCGTCTAAAGTCAGTTTTCCCTCGGACGCAATCGCGCGAGCTTTTGACAGCGGAGCTTTATAAAAAAATTTGCAAAGAGCAGTTTCTCCTTCTGAGAAATACTTTCTTGGAAATAAAAAAATCTTTTTGAGAGAAATAATCCAAGTCATAATAGGGAAATCTATGATCTTTTTTTGTCTTATGTTGAAGTAGATCCTGAGCAGTTGCCTGAGAGATTTATTGAGCTTTTTGAACTGAAAGGAGATAAAGAAGAGATTAAAAAGCAGACCTTAAGCCTTTTTAAGCAAGCGAGACTTTTAGACAAAAAAATCTTCAAGGATTAGCTTTATTGATGATAAGATTGTTATCTTCAGAACTGAGGAAAAAAACTTACCCATAAAAAAACCCAGAGAGAAAGCTGACTAGAGCCGAGAAAAAACCGCACTGAATACCAGACAACTTTCAATACTTACTCAAATATTTATGATGCGGTCAGGAGTCAATATCATACGCTTGATTCTAGTGAAAAGAAAAAAAGGATGAATATAAAAATCCTACAGCAGGAATGTCTGAAACTTGCTCAAGAAATTCAGGTACTAGGCTATGAAACAAAGGATACTACTTTTCCAGAGAAGAATCTGAGATATGATTGAGGGAATCTCAAATGCAACCAATGCTAAAGTTCTTGCCTCAAACCTTCAAAAACCTCCAGAAAATGACATATTCAAATAGGAGTATTGATGCCAATCATCTCCACTGAGCAAAAAAATAAATTTGAGAAAAAGATTTACTGATTTACAAGCTCAGATTGGAGTAATCCAGCTTCATCTCAATAGTATGGAGCAGCTTTTGACACAGCATGAAACAGCTCTCAAAAATGTTTCTCCTTCAGGTTAGAATGGGTAAGGGATCAGCTTTAGCATTAGAAAAACTACTTCAAAGCATTTAAAAACAATCCCTTATGCTTATCAAAATATAGCACCTTTCTCAACTTTCCATGCTTGGATTCAAAAATATCATAAAAAAATCAGAAGCTCTTTCCTCTTTTTGTAGATAAAATTGAGGGCGATCTATGCTCAATATCAAGAGGAACACATACAAAAAAACTCGCAGGATCAACATCAGACTTTTGAGGATTTTAAACTTGTAAAGGATAATCTAAAAGATATCGAGGAACTCATTATTTCTCAAGATGAGAACTAAAAGAATAGTTATAAAAATAAAAACTCTGGAGGAATACCTTCAGAGCTTCTAGTTTCTAGAAGCCTTGAGCCCGATTTCATACAATCGGTAGGAATACTTTACTAGTGCAAACTATTCGTACAGATCATAAGAAGAATCTCAAGACTTCTAGTAAGTGCTGTCCGACCGTATTGGGTAGTGGGTCTGGAGAGCGGTTTTAGGTGGAATACCACCAACATAGTCACCTATTTTGCAAGGGTGTGTAGTAGACCTTGTCCTAAGTGATTATGTTACCTCAAGTATATTCCAAAAAAATAGAAAAAAATCAAAAAAACTGATATCCCCTTTTCTTTTAGATTGACAATATTTGTATTTGTGATATAATATTTTTTTGGGTATTGTTTTTTTGCTCGTAGAGAGCTGATTTTCTAAAAGGGGACATTCTACAATATTCTCTTGAAAAACAGCTATATTTTTCGTATTTTTTTAAGTTCGATACTGAGAAAAGATCAGATTTTTTTATATTACTCTTCTAAAGATGGATAAGAAATTTTTATTACGACAGCAATTGCTTATATGAACTGAGCTCCCTCATGCTGGACATGCTTTTGGAGATTATTCAGGCGGATGCTTTAGCGAGAATGTATAGATTTCTCTGATATGATGTAGTATTTCAGACGGGAAGTGATGACCACGGAATGAAAAAACCGAAATACAGCCAAGGAAAAAGGACTAGAAGTCAGAGATTTTATCGCTCAAAAATCTTCAGCTTTTTTTAAGTCGCTATATGAAAATTTAGAAGTTTCTTATGATATTTTTTTCTTAGTACTTCAGATGAGCAGATCCACTATCCTGGAGCAAAACTTATGCGAGAGAGACTCGTTGCAGCAGGTGATATCTACAAAAAATCCTATGAAGGTCTCTACTGTGAGTGATGTGAGTCTATGAAGCTCGAGAAAGATCTCATTGATGGAAAATGTCCAGATCATCCTACCAAAAGAACTTCAGCATATTCAGGAGGAGAACTACTTTTTTTAGACTTTCAAAATATAGAGAAAAAATCGCTGAGCTCATTCGTGAAAAATGCCTACCAAATTGAGCCAGAAATCAGAAAAATGAAATCCTTGCATTTCTAGAGAAAGCTGAAGATGTAAGCTTTTCTCGTCAGACTTCTAAAATGCCGTGGGGAGTTCCAGTTCCTAATGATGATGAGCATGTAATGTATGTTTGGTGTGATGCGCTTACAAATTATCTTACAGGAATTGGATTTTGACGCAATGAGGAATGGAAAAACTATTGGCCTGCGGATATCCATATTATTGGAAAGGATATTTTGAGATTTCATGCAGCATTTTTGGCCAGCAATGCTTCTTTCAGCAGATTTGGAGTTGCCAAAGACGCTTTTTGGCACACGGGCATCTCACACTCAACGGTGCAAAAATGTCAAAATCGACCTGAAATGTGATTGATCCAGCGGAAATTATCCAGCAGTGGGACAGAGATCCTTTTGTTTTCAATCTCTTGTACGATGTTTCACTCAATGCCGATTGAGATTTCTCACTTCAGAGGCTTGAAAATGTATATAATAGTATGCTGATCTGAGCTTGGGGAATCTGGTAAATAGAGTAGTGAACCTTTGCCAAAAATATGGAATTACACAAGGAGTTGCTCATCAGCAGCTTTTAGAAGAGATGAAAAAAGCTGATACAATTCAGGATTTTTGATGCTTTTTATGAACTATTGAGGAAAAAAATATCTTAGAACCTTTAATATCCAAGGATATCTACAAGAGCGATATAAAACTGTTCAGTTTGCAAATGAGTTTATTACACACTCTGAGCCATGGAAAAAAATATAAGGAAGAGGAAACAAGAGATCTCGCAATTAGAGATTTGGAGTTCCTTCTCTATATTATCAAGAATTTAGCATTACTTTCAGCTCCGATTCTTACTCAAGGATTTAGAAAATTGCAAGCAATCCTCGGAATCCCAGAACTTACGGCTATTGATACCGCTCACAATCTTGATTTTGAAAAGGTGAAAACTGCCTTATCTCTCAAAAAGTTTTCAGTGCAGCTCGCACCAGAAATTTTGTATCAAAGAAAGGAAACAGAAAAACTAAAAAAATACCAAAAAAATCTGAAAGAATATTCCTCTTACTTTTTTTGTGAGAGGTTTTTGTAAGTTGAGAACTGGAAAAATAGATAACTAAAAAAAGTGATCAAAAATTTTGCAAAATCTGAAAAAAACGAATATACTTATATCGTCATCAAGGCAAGCAAGATTACTTCTCAAAAAGAAGTCTTCAACTTCCTGATGTACGCATTCCTTTCCCTCATAAGGGGAGAGTAGTGCTGAGAATGAGTTCTTTACTAGCCTTTATTCACAAAAATTTTTGAACTTGCTGCTTTTTCTTTTTGTGCTGTAAATGAAAGGTTTGATACTGATCCTCGTTGATCCGTGTATGCTTTGATTTACTTTACGATAGCGATTGAAGCCAACATTCGCTACCAATGATGGGTTATGCTCTCTTTTGAAGAGGTGTGTCATTCATCAGCCAAAAAGGAAAAGTCTGATTTCTTGTCTCTTCTTTCATATAAGATGAAAGGGAGCTATCTTGAGTACTAAAGGTGCTGGAGATACCAAGGAATCAGGTTTTTCTAAATCCCTTTAAAAAACGATACTCACCTCTAGGGATAATCAAGGAATTCTAAATATAAGGTACAACCGACCTTGTTAACTTAGATACTTCCGCTATTCATAGAGTGGTTATTGAGGGCGAGTTAGAAAAATCAGTCGAGAATTCACTATTTTAATAGCATATCGTTGGAAAGTCAGGAAAAGTTTGAAATCAGGTTTTTCAAGAGGTTTTCCCTTTCCTACTCTTAAGATCAAGTGTGATGTAGTATTACTAGTTACTATCCTAGAAATACTTCTTCAGCTCCTTAAGATAAAAAGATACTGTTTATTTGCTGTCTAATGGTTCTTACTCTCTGGGATTGCCTAGAGCATTAGACGACGAAGGATTTAAGAGATCCTTTGGCTCTCCGAGGCATGTGATAAAGGCTTACTCATTTCCTCAATGAGAAGTAGTTTAGTATCCTACTTCTTTTTATTATTCCCACCATAAATAGCAGAGCTATCTTAGTATAAAAAGAGAAGAATTCAGACTTCTCTTTTTATTTCTTTTCAATTCTAGCTTCAAACAATCACTTTACTAGGAATAAGAACCAAAGTTTCTTCTCCATCTTTAAACACAAAAACCTTGCTCAAATTCCTGAATAATCTTCCCTTTAAGTGTCTCATCTTCAGTAGCCTGCATACTCACTGGTTCATGAAACTGAGGATCTGGAGCCAGTCCAACCGCAGGAATCGCCTCAATCTTCAGCGCTTCAAGATTTTTCAAGAACCCATCATACATCATTTTGATTCCTTTCCCCATAGAGGTTTCCTGCTGCTCAGAAGAGAGTTTAGTAGAGACTTCCTGAGATTTTTCAACCAAAGGCAAAAAAACTTCTTTGCTACAGTAATGATTGCATCACGGTTTTGCATTCTGAATTTTTTTGCTCTGTTTGCCTTTTGCAAAATATCAAAATCTGACTTAAGATGTAGATAGGCAATTTGAGAGTTTTTGCGATTTCTTCTTTCTCCTTGATTTGATTGGTAAGGTCCTTGATCTGAGAAAGCAAGTCGCTATGAGTCGATTCTTCCTCGTCTTTTTGTTTAATCTCCTCAAGCATTTCCTCTAGTTCTGGAGCCTCTTGAGTTTTCAACTTCAGGAGCTAGATTTTCTGTATTTTGAATATTTTTGATTATTGATATCAGTCATAAAGCATTACAATACGAATAAAAAACTTAACATGCTAAGTATAAAATTCCTGCCTTGTATTTCAAGCTATTTTTTTGCTGGTAGTACCATTCAGCAAAGCTCATTTTTCTTCTCATACAGCTCTGTTGCAAAGCTTTACGCCCAAGTATCTCCAGTGCCGAGGCTCAACCATTTTCCCATCAATCTCAACTCCTTTTTGGTAGGTATTATGAAAGCCTCGTTTGTGTGCGTTATTTCTCATCCATTCAAAAACTTGCACTATCAAGTCTTCTCCCATTTACTCCCAGATCAATAGCTAATCCTGCTTGGTGTTCACTACTTCCAGCTTCAGCACAATGATGAGCATGGCAGCTTCCATTCATTTTCTTTTGAAAATCATAACTTCTAAAAGTACTTGTAATACTGATTTTTTTCTTCTTATTGGATGCAGACCGGAAATGCCAAGCCATATCAGCAAATTGCTCTCAGGCTTCTTTTCTAAGTTTGAACTTCCTTGCGTTATTAAAGGTAAAGTCTGACTGTATCGACTCTAAATCACTAGGAGTGTAGCTTCTATCGTTAAAAAAATGCGTAGTATCTAGAAATTTCTGATAGGAACTATCACTATTTAGATCATAAGAAGAAAAAAAGCTGATTCGATCTTTTGTTTTTAACTCAGATGAAAGTTGCTGTTCAAGAACAAGCGGATCTAATTGTTCCATTGACATACCACTCATAGCATCTCCACTTAGTATCCCACTTCCGATCAATAATGTTAACATTGTTACGGTCTCCATAATTTTTTTATTTTTCTCAACTAAAATAGTATTATTTTTCCCATTGCCTTTGCGCAGCAAAATGCACTTGTCCAGCACCACTGAAGATTATATCATCCAGTTTTCCCCAGTGATATTCAGCGCTTCTCAGAGAAGATATACTCAAGGCAGCTTTTTAAGCTCAAAGTTCTCATTTATTTCTTCCATTAGAAGTCCTCAGCTCATAACTTTTGCCTCATCCCAGCTTTTAAGCGCTATTGGAGTGAGCGTCATCGTGTAATTTCTTAGTCCCTTAGGTACTCTTTAGATATGCTAAAAAGCCTTTTTGTAATCTGATCTTTAGTGATCAAAAGTCTGATTTTTGCCTTCTTTTTGAGCTCTGGATCAAGATATCCTAGCCAAAGTGAAGCATTAAAGATTCCAGGTCCTGATACACCCCAGTGCGTAAAAAGAACCGTATGCTCTTCCTGATAAACAGTCTGATCTCCTAAAGGTGAGCTTGATCTCTGCAGAGACTGAACTTCATGAGAGAGGGAAAGGTCTTCCTTGGTCTCGAGTCAGCAAAGAGCTGGAGCTGGCGTATGAATAGCGATATCCTGCTCTTTTCAGAAAACAGAAATAAAATCTGATCCTCACACTTTCGGAAAGGATTGACCTCCTGTTGCAATAATCACCCTTTTTGACTCAAAAGTTCTTTCATTAGTCCTGATAAGATAGTAATCAAGCTGTTTTTGAATTCAGATAACTCCATGATTATACTCAATTTCAGTCAGATTTTTCTTGTTTTCTTCTAATAGAAAGTCCAATAGCTCTCTAGCTTTATTGCTTTTTGAGGAGCATTCTTCAAAAATCCTCTTGCTGGTTCTGAACTCAATGATCTTCTAAAAAACTTGATCATATCTTTTGGTCAAAACTGAGAAAAATAATTCTTTAATCTTTCGGTCTGATCTCATACATAGGTTTTTATCAGATACATTGATATTGGTAAAATTACATCTTCATTTCCCAGAGTAGAATTTTTACACCAGCTGAACTGTTCTTTTCCAAGATACATTTCTTCCATTCTCTTGGCAAGAGCATTCCACAAAAGAGTCCACTTGCCCCAGCTCCAATAATACAGCAGTCTAGCATAGGATTCTAGAGAGTAAAAAACACCTTTTCTATTGCTTGAATCACGGCATCTCCAAAATACACAAACAACAGATAAGAAAAGATAAAACATCCACATCCAAGCAATGCTCAAATGATAATGTCAGTTACCCAATGCACTTTGATATACCATCTACTCCATCATACTATGATTCATCAGATCAGAGCTAGAGTATAAAGTATCCAAGCAAAGTGATTCTCTAAAACCCAGGATCATGCCATAGCCAAGGACAGGAAAAAAACAAAACCAGCGGTTGTATGCCCACTTGGAAAGCTATAGTCTTTAAATTTGAGTAATGCATCTTGAGGTCTAGGTCTTTGTGTGATTCTTTTTACAGCTCGAAATCCAATAGAAGCAGAAATCATACTACAGAACACAATTCCTAAAATATGTCTCTGCCCTGCTAAAAGCGAGTATTACACCAATAATAGCATAGAAAATACTGACAGTAAGTGGGCTAATTGCATGATTGATTCGGAGTGCAAACCTCTCTTTTCATGGAGTTCTAGGTTTTTTTGAGTTGAAGACGCTCATCGATTTTTTTAGAAAGAGTTTTGGGAAAAAAATAATCATCAGAATTGTTACACTGAGGACTATAGTTCAGATGATGATACTGAGATACGCTAAAAATCTTTGGAGTCATCTTTGTTTGGTATTTGAATATTCAAAAGTTCAAAAATCTAAAATTTATGCTTCTGCAACAGCTTTTGCAACGAGCTCAGCAACAGCTTTATCTAGTGCAGATGGAATAATCTCATGTTCATTTGGATTCTGTACATATTTTGCCAATGCCTCAGCAGCTGCGATCATGTGTTTTTTTGTTCAACTTGAGCGATCCTTGCTGAAAGTAGTCCTTTGAATAATCCAGGGAAAACAAGGACATTATTGATCTGATTTGGATAGTCTGATCTTCCTGTTGCGATGATACTTGCTCCTCATTTTCTCGCTTCTTCTGGAAGGATTTCTGGTTCTGGATTTGACAGAGCAAAGATGATTGGATCAGAATTCATTGTTTTTACTTCTTCAGCAGAGATGAGATTTGGCTTGCTCACTCCCACAAATACATCAGCTCAATGGAGAGCATCAGCGAGATTTCCTGTTGTCTCCTCAAGATTTGTTTCAGCCCATAGTGCCTTATATGTATTCAAATCAGTTCTTCAAGCATGAATAATTCATTTACTATCTGTCATGACAATATGATTTGCTCCGTAGCTATGCAAAAGCTTTGCAATACTGATTCCAGCAGCACCAGCACCAGCAACAACGATTTTGATATTTCAAATTTCCTTTTTTGTGAGTTTTAATGCATTGATGAGTCCAGCAAGCACAACAATTGCAGTTCCGTGTTGATCATCATGAAAAAAACTGGGATATTAAGCCTTTTTTTGAGCTCTTCCTCAATATAAAAAAACAGTTTGGAGCTGAGATATCTTCTAGATTAATCCCTCCAAAGCTTGGAGAAATGTTTTCAACGAGTTTAATAATCTCCTCAGGATCTTGCGTTTTAAGAACAAGAGGAACCGCATCAACTCCTCCAAAAGGCTTTAAACAGAACAGCTTTCCCCTCCATGACAGGAAGCCCAGCAAGTCCTCAAATATTCCCTAGTCCGAGAACGGCACTTCCATCAGAAACAACGGCAATAGTTCTCCCTTTTCCAAGTATAGTCATAAAGCAAGTTCAGGATTTTTTTCTATTTCTAAGCATGGTTGAGCTACTCCAGGAGAGTAGTAGGTTGACATGTCCTCTCTGGTATTGAGTGGAACTCTAGAAATCATTTCAACTTTCCCCTTATATTTTTTTGTGTTCTTCTAAAGAACGAGTATAATAATTTGTCATATTCATAGTGTGTAGAGTAAAATATCTTTGTATGGTAGTTTTTTTTCTTGTTATTGCAAGGCTAAATCTTTTTAGAAAAAAAGCTTTCTCAAAGATAAGTGAGAAAGCTTTGAAATAATGTTAACTATCCTGAGCTGATTTTAGTTTTTTTCTCTTCCCTCAAGATAAAGAGAAAAAAAGAGTATTCCAAAAGATGATGCTGCAGGGAAGTGCATAAATAGGGAGATTAAATGATTCCATCATGATATAGTAAACCAAACTCCCAAGAGCAACAGCTACTAGTGCATACACAAAAACATCCCAAATCCGATTTAATAAAAATACCTAATTTCATACTACTTTAAATTTTTTTATATTATGAGGCGTCAGTATACGGATTTTTAGTAGAAAATCAAAACAAAAAAACCTGACCTTTTGAGTCAGATTTTTATCTTTTTAAGAAACTAGTTGATACCTCCAGTAAGTGTGTTAAGCGTAACAATATCTCCTACTTCCTTATGAAGTGGCACCTGAATTTCCATTCCAGTTTCAATAGTTGCTGGCTTAGTTCCAGATTGAGCTCTGTTTCCTTTGATTCCAGGTACAGTCTCGATAATTTCATAACTAATAGTTGAAGGAAGGATTACATTGATAACATTCCCCTTATAGATTTGGATAAATACATCGAGATTATCCTTGAGATATCCTGTGATATCATCAATTTTTTTCCTTATCAAGTTCATGGATTTCTCCAGTGTCATTTTCCATAAATGAGTAAGTATCTCCTGTATTGTAGAGATAAACTGCATTCTGAGTAGAAATATCGGCCTGATCCATTGTTGTACCTGATTTTACTGTTACATTTTGTACTCCATTTGTGATCAGATTTCTTACTTTATAGGTATATGAACCCTGTCTCTGCTGCATCTGCATAAATGAAAGGTCAAGTACCTTAAAAAGCTGACCATCCATCTCAAGAACAGTTCATTTTTTTACTTCTGCTGCATCAATTTTAGCCATACTATCTTAGTCAATAAATAAAAAGCTGAATTTGAGCATAGTGATTTTTGTCTTTGTTTGCAAGCTTTTTCTCTTAAGTCCTTAATCTTACTTCTCCAAGAGCTCTTTAATGAGTCTCTGTCCCTCACTGGATACTTTGAAATGTTTTTCTCAGAGCTGAACAATTCTTTCTCCAGGATAGCCTTGTATGATCTTTGCAAGCTTTTCAATAATTTCAATATGTTCTGGAAGTTTGAATGAAAGTGTGTCTTCAGCTTTTTTTCTTCTAGTTTTGCGATCAACTTATCTGTAAAGCTAGGGAGTTTCTCATTCCTCCTGCACTGCAAATTTCTCGAGTCTTTCTCTAGCATATTTGATATCCTCTACAGCAGGAATGTCCTCAGGCATTGTCCCTCAAAGTTCTTGAATCGTTTCTCTGATCTTCTTTCCTACCTCAAAATGTGCTTGACTAGCCTTTTCTTGTCATTTTATGGCTTCTCTTTTGATCTTTGCCTCAGCCTGCGTTGCACGGAAGAGATTTGCCGCGAGTTCCTCACTACTCATGTGATCTAGCATATTATCGCTCGCATTGATATTCTTTTTCTCGATGATATCTTTCTTCTTCATGCCATAAAGCCCTTGATAACCAGAATCATAGAAGGTTGCATAATCATACACCCCAGCTCATCTGGCTGTACTGAAGAGTTTCTTGTTGTGTTTGGTCATTTCGTCCCTAAGCTCCAGTCTCTTTTGATCTTCCAAATACTGAGCAGAAAGTTCTTGCTGCCTGGTCTGCAAAGCAAAAATAGCTCTGTCCGAGGGCTACGATTTCCTTTGCTAGGATCCGCATTTTGAATGATAAGATAGCAAGCATAACGACTGAGCTTCCAACTTTTTAATTCTCTAGTGGCACCAGATCAGATTTTTTTACTCTTTCTGTAAATTCATTAAAATGATTAGCAACTGTTTGTCAGCTATTTTTTTGCAGGCGGTCTTTGCTTTCTGAATTACTTTTAGAAAAAAATTTGTGAAATCAGCATATTCAAGTGTTTTTGCTAGTTCCCTAGCATGCCAATATTCCTTTCCATATTCATTAACCCTTTTGATTTTTTTCAAAAACCTGTGGATCCATCTAGTGTTTATTAGTAGATAAAAAGTCTGAAATCAGATTTTTTTATTTTTTTCTTGTTGTTTCCTTGTATTCTCCAGTATGAGAACTCCTATTCAATATCGATAAAATGCGATTCCAATCCACCCTCCTACAAAGCAAATAAGATGATTGATAAGTGCCAAATAATCTGTAGGAACTTGAGGTGTATAATAAAAATTCAAAGAAGATACTTACAATAGGGGAAGGAGAGTCGAAGCCCGCTTTCTTTTTCTTTTTTTGTTCGAGTTTTACTGCAAGTACATACCTGAAAAATTGACAGAAATATTCAAGCTATAAATGGATTTCTTTGCGATCCGTCAGTATATTGGCTCTTGATCATTAATATTTGCTACAAGCAAAAATCACGAACCGAACGAGCGAAAAAAACTGTATCAATCAAAAAGTTTTTTTGATAATGTTATGTTCTGACATCCTTGGTCTTATCATTAAATACAGCTTCAAGTATACAAAAATAATCAGCTATATCAAGGAGTATTTCTGATCTTTCATTGAAAAAGGTCTGATTTTTGCTTTAAAAAATATTTTTAGAGTATACTTAGAATAAGGATTTTTATATCTCTTATCCAAGATAATATGGCAAAATAATATCATGAAGAGTTTTAATGCTGATAGGAAGTATAGTCAGCAACTACAAATTTTACAATCTAAGTATGGATATCTCACTCAAAAACTTGTCTGAAGAAAAGAAGGAGAATATTATGAATCTTCTCACTGATAAGTATGGGATTAAGTTGAAAGGTGATACTATACAAGAGAAGCGAGAAGATCTCAAGATCCAAGGAATTATGGAGGTTTTTGCTCAAATACAAGTTGAAAGACATAAAGAATTTATCAATGAAATATTTGAATGAGAGATGGACTCTTTATCTAAAAAGGTTCTCCTCGCTGATGTTCAGCGTTATTTGACGATAAAAAGAGAAAGAGAATGAAGGTTCAAAAACTATTGAGAGAGAACCGGCTTCTCGCTTTCATAAATATATTGAGCAAAATATTTCTTCACAGCTAAGAGATGCTTTAGTAGAGAAAGATAAACTTCTACAGCCAGAAAAGCTCGAAAATCTAGATGATAGTCAACTCGAAGAAGATTTTCAGGATTCTCTTTCTCAGCTTTTAAGAGAAAAATGTTGTTGATCAGATCGTGTATTTTCATGCTATTCAGAGTATTTTTAGAAAGTATAATTATATTCTGACACTTAGAGATATTTGAACGCTAAAGTCTATGCTTAAAGATCTTAGCGAAGGAAGAATGATATTTTTGAGTGGAGATACTGGATCAGGTAAGACAGAGCTAGCTCTTTTTGGCATCTAAGCTTTATCTCGAGTTAAGAGGAATTCATGATAAAAAGAAAGCACCAGTTCTTGTCTCAGGAAGTAAAGAGACTACAGTCTCAGACCTTACTATAGAAAAGAATATTTCATCAGAAAATATGATGAGTGTTTCTGATGATGATCTTGTATGGGGAGAGAGGTGATAAATATCCAGAGGATAAGCTTTATAGACCTTGTTAAGAAGAAACAATCTCTCAAGAGGAATGCTAGTGAGAGAATTGATACAGATGAACAACTCTCGGAAATGGAAAAAGATGAAGTAAAAAGATCTTCAGAATACGGATCTAGACAAATATAATATCTTTACCAAGTATCATGCAAAAGGAATAATCAAGGCTATGCACGATGGGGGTTCCTCTTATTTTTAGATGAAATGAATGCCATTGATCCTTGAGTTTTAACCGAACTAAACTACTATCTCACGAGAAAAAGTATGAGATAAGATTACGCTGCCAAATGGGTTGGGATCTTTTTGTCGTAAAAGATGGTTTTTGTATTATTGCGACAGGAAATGATCCTACAGCGAATATTAAAAAAGAGATGTATGCTAGTAGGTATGAGCTTGATCAAGCTTTGATCAATCGTATGAGGACTATCGACAAGAACTATCCTGAACAAATTGACTCAAACTACATTACAAATACAACAGCAGATAAGAATCTCATAAGAGAGGTAGAAGAGACTATCCCGGAGTATCTGTCTCAGAATGAAATTTATGGATTGATTCTTATGTTTCTTTTTGATAAGAAAGGGGGAAAGTCAGAATTTTCTAGACTTGTTGCTTCAGGAAAAGCATGATTTGAAGTGATGAAAGAATCGTTCATCGGTGAAACACCAATGGTTAACAAGAAAAACTTTTTTTCAGATCTAAAACATCTAGCTGTTTTTGTAAAGAAGATTCAAGATGCATTCCAAAAAAAGACAGTATTGTGCGAGGGAGTAGATATCGGAAATCTAATTGAGTCGAGAGTGCTTTCTATGAGGCAGCTTAGGGAGATTGTAAAGGATTATCAGAGTGATACGAAATCATTATTTTATCATATTTACAATAGATTTCTAAGTAATGGAAATGGTAATGAGAATGAGAGAAGATGAATGATCTATGCTCTTAAGGCATCAGATCTCTTACCATGAAAAATTTGAATGAACTCTGAGTCTTGATGGATGAAAGCTCTGAGCTGTTGAAAAAGAGCTTCATACAGTCTTTGTAAAGGAGAAAAAAACCCTGGAAATACTAAGCCGTCTCTCCTCAATATGCACAATCCAAAAAGTTTCTTTTTAGTAATGAACTTCTTGATGCAAAAACTTTTACTGACTAAGCAGGATCTCTATGAAGAATACTTTAGATCAGAACTAGATGATATTGATGATGAAATGATGAAGAGAGATGAGTATACGAAATTTAAGGAAGTAAAAAATGAAAGAGAATTCAGAGGAGTCTGATCAAAATTGAGGAATCGAAGAAAAATCAGGTTTCCCTTTACAGATGTAAAGGAACTTAGCAATGAGCTCAAAAAAATCAGATTGAGGCATTTGAAGATGCTCCAGAGAAAAAATGCGTTTTTGAATTCACTCCCCATTTGTGCCCTATCAGATTTTTGGAGTTTGCAGCAAGAGAACTTTCTGAGACCGATAGACTATTTCCAAATGATGAGCTTTCTACACTCTATGAGATTTTTAAATAAAATATTAAATGCTATGATTGGTGGATCGGAGACATTGAATGAAAATGATTTTACTCAATTATCTCGTATCGTATGAAAAAATAGAAAAACTATTCTCAGATGAGAGATATATCAGTCCGCTTCATGAGATACTTTCGGAGGAGGGGAAAAAGAAGTTAGCAGATATTCTAACTTTTTGAGATACGTTGAAGGAAACATGAGCAGAGGCGAGGAAGAAGTTTTTGGTCAAAAATATGATAGAGACCAATTTCTCCTCCAGCTCAGACATGCTGATAAGAAGAAGGAAGAATTGATAAAAAGAAAATCATCAAAAAAATTGGAGGAAATCTGATTTTTTTACTCGATGAAAGAAAAAAACAGGAGAAGTTCATCACTGAATATTTGTGAGCTTTATCTCACTATGGAGAGATAGTGAAGTGAGGCAAACAGAAAGAGGAGCGAGTCACTTTGGAAGAAGTTCAGAAATCTGGCTTTAGAGAGTGAGTGACTTTGCATTTGAGTTATAATAAAATCTGAGATGAGTGAGCGGAGGCGCTCTCGAAGATGGAACTGAAAAGAGCGAGTGACTTTGGATTTGGGTGGAAATAACATCTGATCAGAGTGAGCGAAGGCGCTCTCGAATATGGAACTGAAAGAGTGAGTGACTTTGGATTTAGGCATAAATGATATTTGAGATGAGTGAGCGAAGGCGCTCTCGAATATGGAACTGAAAGAGTGAGTGACTTTGGATTTGGGTGGAAATAAAATATGATCAGAGTGAGCGAAGGCGCTCTCGAAGATGGAACTGAAAGAGTGAGTGACTTTGGATTTGAGTTGGAATAATATCTGATATGAGTGAGTAGAAGCACTTTCGAAGCTAGAACTGGAAGAGTGAGTGATTTTGGATTTAAGTCATAATAATATCTGATATGAGTGAAGAAGTATCCTCGAAAACTGGGTTGCTGATGCGAAGGAGAAAGGAATTAATTGTAAGGTGGATTTTTAGAGAAAAAAATTGTCTTTTATTATTAAATTTTTGAAGATGAATAGTAGAGAAAAAGATATTAGATGGCGAAAAACTTATTACTCCGCTTCACGAAACACTTTCAGAGGAGGGGAAAAAAGAAGCTAGTGGATATCTTGACTTTCTCAGATCCTCTGAAGGAAAAAAATGAGCGGAGGCGAGGAAGAAGTTTTGGTCAAAATATGATAGAAATCAATTCCTCCTCCAGCTCAGACAAGCTGAAAAGAAGACGGAAGAATTGATAAATAAAAATCAACAGAAACTCGAAGAAATCTGATTTTTACTCGATGAAAGAAAAAAACAGGAGAAGTTTATTGCTGAATATTTGAGAGATATATCTCGTTATGGAGAGATAGTAGAAGGAGATAAACAGAAATATGAGAGAATCACATGGGAGGAAGTTCAGAAGTCTGGCTTTAGAGAGTGAGTGAGTTTGAATTTTAGAAATGATAAGATCTGAGCTGAGTGAGCAAAGGCACTTTCGAAGCTTGAACTAAAAGAGCGAGTGAGTTTATATCTAAGGGCAAATCATATTTGAGCTGAGTGAGCTAAGGCACTTGCTCAGCTGGAACTGAAAGAGTGAGTGAGTTTGAATTTGAGTTGGAATAAAAATCTGAGATGAGTGAGCGAAGGCGCTTGCTCAGCTGGAACTGAAAGAGTGAGTGAGTTTGAATTTAGAAAGGAATGAAATCTGATCAGAGTGAGCTAAGGCGCTTGCTCAGCTGGAACTAAAGGAGTGAGTGAGTTTGAATTTAGAAAGGAATGAAATCTGATCAGAGTGAGTGAAGGCACTTTCAAAGCTGGAACTGAAAGAGTGAGTGGTTTTGAATTTTGGTTATAATAACATCTGGACTGAGTGAGCGAAGGCACTTTCAGAGATGGAATTAAAGAAGTGAGTGCTTTTGGGTTTGAGTATAAATGAAATCTGATCAGAGTGAGCAAAGGCGCTCTCGGAGATGAAGTTGAAGGAGTGAGTGACTTTGAATTTGGATGGAAATAACATCTGATCAGAGTGAGCGGAGGCGATTTCAAAGATGGAATTAAAGGAGTGAGTGACTTTGGATTTAAGCATAAATCATATCTGAGATGAGTGAGCGAAGGCGATCTCGAGGATGGAACTAAAAAGAGAGTGACTTTGGGCTTGAGTCATAATAACATTTGATCAGAGTGAGCGAAGGCACTCTCGGAGATGGAACTGAAAGAGTGAGTGACTTTGGATTTGAGAAATAATGAAATCTGAGATGAGTGAAGAAGTATCCTCGAAAAATTGGGCTGCTGATGCGAAGGCGAGAGGGATTAATTGTGAGGTGAATTTTTAGAGATCATAATTTATATTTGTAGGTATTCGTATGGAAAAAGACTAGGTATGTAGAGAAGCATCCTTTAGAGAAGGAATTAGACGAATTTGTGAAACAGTATATTCCAAATCTCAATAAATTTATCTGATATCAAGATAAGGTTTCATTTAAGATTGATGATCAGGCTTCAACCTTTTATTTTAGTCCAAAAGAAAAATTGATTGCTATCCCTGGAAATTGGTTTAGAGAATATCTCGTAGATAGAGAAAAATCCAGAGCATCTCTTGACTGCTAGACTAACAATGGCACATGAGATGGCACATTTTAGAGATATGCTTAGAGAGAAGATTACTCTGGGAAAGGGGAGTATGTATGAAGTACTTAAGAAACTATCTACCAAAAATTGATCTCGGAGGAGGAATATATTCCAATTGGAGAGAGGATCCATTGCTTTTATAACTGTGTGAGACGATATTATCGTTAATCAGGAAGTGATGAATTTTATTCCCTTTGGACTGAATAAGGAGGATTTTCACAAAGATTATCAGACTTCCGCATTTGCAGACTATATTCCAAAGGACTGATGAGATTTTTTTCTCAATCTCTTGATTGATCTTATATTCCCGTTGAGGAGGGAAAATGAACTCATCAGCTAAATACCGCAGAGCCCGTAGATTATCGTAATCGTCCTGCTGATCAAGCGCTCTCATATTATTTTCTGAGAGATGCGATGGTTAGAGATCAAAAGATATTATTGCCAGAGGATCTTGAGAATATACTTTTTTTAAGCAAGGAGGAAGAAAAACGTCCTTGGAAAGAAAGTTATACTCAGACTTTCCAGCTTTTGACTAGAGATAGAGAAGGCTGAGAGGAGTTCAGATCCAAAAATCCAAGAAACGTACCAAAAAAACTGAGAAGTGCACTTGATCGCCAAGAAATGAAACTTCAGGCTTCAGCCCATCAACAGGATCTTATCTCTAGCGTCTGCAATGAAATTAAAAATCTGGGAAGTGGGATACTTCAAGTATGAATCCAGTGACAATAAGTCTTTATGACATTATTCAGCTTTTTGAATATTAGTAAGGGGCAGGATCATGATCATCAATTATGCGTGATGCCTTCATTAAGATATCGTCTATATGAAGGGATTTTTGAGCCTATTTTAGAAACTTTTAGTTTTTAGTAGATATACTAAAAAAATGGAGTGTCTGATGGTGGAAAATGAGAAGGAAAGTGAGAAGGAAAGTGAGAAGGAAAAATGAGAAGAAGCGTGAGAAGGAAAGTGAGAAGGAAAAATGAGAAGGAAAGTGAGAAGGAAAGTGAGAAGAAGCGTGAGAAGAAACGTGAGAAGAAACGTGAAAAGGATCTTGAACAGGGACAGCCCTCTATCCAGATATTGCTTCTCGCCTGAGAGATTTGGAGGAGGCGGCAGACTATCAAAACCAGAAAGAAAATGAAAACTTATTCAACAGGAGAAGGATACCCAACTAAACATTGCTTCACTGGAGAAGGAATATTGAATTTCTGAGGAAGAGGCTGAACTATCTCGTAAGATAAAGAAAAATGCTGAACCATATATTCAGGATCTTACAGATATATTATATGATGAGCTTTTCAACTGTAGATTTTTAGGCTTCAAAATGAAAAAGACTCCAGCAAAAAGGTGAAATCTGAATTATGATGCCTTTATTGAGAGATTCCTGCCTCTATTTTAGATGGAGATTTTGGAGATAAGAAGATCTATAGAAAAATCGTGTTGTGGAAAAAACTTGATGATGAGCTGAAAAAAACTTCTTTTTCTATTTTGTGATTGATGTATCTTGATCGATGAATGGTTTTAAGGGGAAAAACGGATTAGTAAATATTATTGTAACCGCGCTTACTTTTTGCGCTCAAAAATGTTGAAAGAAAGGCACAAGCTCTTCTTCAAGATTCTAATTATTCTATTCCTGTCAAGTATGTGATTTATACTGATAGTGTTGTTTATTCTTCTACTAAGAGAAGGATCAATCATTGCCTTATGATGCGGAACTGATGAAGGTTAATTCAATTATTACGGGAGTCGATGGGGGACTAACGATGTTCAGTGATGGATGCAAATATCAGATTGTCTAATTGAAGATCTTAAATGAAAAGAAAACTATGGAGAAGAGATAAAAATGAGAAAGAAAACCCTGTAGTGCTTCAAATTTCAGATAGTGATGTGACAGACTATGGACTCAGTGCCTTGAGGCAGCAGTTCTCTTCAGATTCAGATCTTAGAGAGATTCTCCTAGTCTTTTTGGCTAAGAGGGTAATCTTGGGAGAGACGATTGAGAAAAACCTATTCTGAGGAGGAGCTGAGGCGCAGTAATCTCTGGTCAGATGAATATATCAAGGACCATAATGGAAATGAAGTCATAAAAGATGGTAAAAACTCATCAATGTCAAGGAAGTATGAGTTCGTTCTCATAAAGATATTATTGAGCAGGTGAGTAAGATTTTTAAGAATTTCTTTACTGATATAAAAAGAAGAAATAATTTTATCTCCTAAAAATACTAAAAAAATGGCGAAATTAGATACTGAAGGACTATGATTACAGCTAGAGAGATACATGTCTCCACTGCACGAAACACTTTCAGAGGAAGGGAAAAGAAGTTAGCAGATATTCTAACTTTTTGAGATACTTTGAAGGAAAAAAATGAGCCGAGGGCGAGGAAGAAGTTTTTGGTCAAAAATATGATAGAGACCAATTTCTCCTCCAGCTCAGACATGCTGATAAGAAGAAGGAAGAATTGATAAAAGAAAATCATCAAAAAAATTGGAGGAAATCTGATTTTTACTCGATGAAGGAAAAACAGGAGAAGTTTATCACTGAATATTTGAAAGATATATCTCGTTATGAAGAGATCACCAAAGAGGAATATGATCGTGACCTTATCTCTCGGGAGGAGCTCAAGAAATCAGGTTTTAGAGAGTGAGTGACTTTGGATTTGAGGTATAATGAAATTTGAGATGACTGAGCTGAAGGCGATCTCGGAGATGGAGTTGAAGAAGTGAGTATGTTTGGATTTGGGATGAAATGAAATCTGACCAAAGTGAGCGAAGGCGCTCTCGGAGATGGAGCTGAAGGAGTGAGTGACTTTGGATTTGAGAGATAATCAAATTTGAGCTGAGTGAAGAGGTATCCTCGAAAATTGGGTTGCTGATGCGAAGGCGAGAGGGATTAACTGCAGTGTGCTATTTTTAGAGAGGGAAATTTGTCTTTTATTATTAAATTTTTGAAGATGAATAGTAGAGAAAAAGAGATTAAATGGAGAAAAACTTATTACTCCACTTCACGAGACACTTTCGGAGGAGGGGAAAAAGAATCTAGCGGATATTCTAAGGTTTTGAGATGATCTGAAGGAAAAAATGAGCAGAGGCGAGGAAGAAGTTTTGGACAAAATATGATAGAGACCAATTTCTTCTCCAGCTCAGACAAGCTGAAAAGAAGAGGGAAGAATTAATAAAAGAAAAAAACATCGGAAACTCGAAGAAATCTGATTTTTACTCGATGAAAGAAAAAAACAGGAGAAATTCATCGCTGAATATTTGAAAGCTTTTATCTCACTATGAAGAGATAGCGGAAAATCCTAGACAGGAATATGAGGAAATCACTTTGGAAGAAATTCAGAAGTCTGGCTTTTAGAAAAATGAGTGACCTTGAGGTTGAATGGAAATGAAATCTGATCAGAGTGAGCGGAGGCGCCTCGAAGGTGGAACTGAAAGAGTGAGTGACTTTGTGGTTGGAAAGGAATAAAATCTGATCAGAGTGAGCGAAAAGCGCTCTCGGAGATGGAGTTGAAGGAGCGAGTGACTTTGTGGTTGTATGAAAATGAAATCTGATCAGAGTGAGCGAAGGCGCTCGAAGATGGAACTGAAAGAGTGAGTGGCTTTGTATTTGGAAAGCAATCAAATCTGAGATGAGTGAGCGAAGGCGCTCTCGAAGATGGAACTGAAAGAGTGAGTGACTTTTGGATTTGCGTGAAAATAACATTTGATCAGAGTGAGCGGAGGCACTCTCGAAGATGGAACTGAAAGAGTGAGTGACTTTGGATTTGCGTGAAAATGAAATCTGAGCTGAGTGAGCGAAGGCGCTCTCGAAGATGGAACTGAAAGAGTGAGTGACTTTGGTTTTTGCGTGAAAATGAAATCTGAGCTGAGTGAGCGAAGGCGCTTTCGAAGATGGAACTGAAAGAGTGAGTGACCTTGGATTTAGGAGTTAATCACATCTGAGCTGAGTGAGCGAAGGCGCCTCGAAGATGGAACTGAAAGAGTGAGTGACTTTGGATTTGAGAAATAATAAAATTTGATCAGAGTGAGCGGAGGCTCTTGCTGAGATGGAGTTGAAGGAGTGAGTGACTTTGAAGTTGTATGAAAATGAAATCTGAGATGAGTGAAAAAGTATCCTCAAAAAAATTGGGTTGCTGATGCGAAGGCGAGAGGAATTAATTGTAAAATATATCTCTAAATCTCGACTCTCACCATCTCACCATCTAAATCTTTAAATTCCAATTGATATGCCGTCAATTGCATCGGAATCTCAGCTTCTCTCCCGTAGAGATAATCTCCATAAATCGGTAATCCATGAGAGCTGAGATGGTATCTGATCTGATGGGTTCTCCCAGTAAAAATTTTGAAGAAAAAAATCTGAAGCTTTCCGTCAGGTTTTTCTATTTTTCTATTTGCGTGATTCCAAGCTTTGAAACTGTATTTGGAACTTTAGCCTTTACTTCTTCTGAGATGATAAAGGGAGTTTCCCTCAATTTGCTTCAAAAATTCGTTTCCTCCTCCGAAATCTCACAGGTTGCACGATACCATTTCTTGAGGGGAACTTGGTCTTTCTGCTCTAGAGTTTCAGACTCAGATTTCTCTTTGAATAAAGTTTTAAAATGCTGAAGTCAGCGCTCTGTCTTTGCAATAATCATCAATCCATCAGTATCTTTATCAAGTCTATGAAGCAGTCCAGCTCTGATAAAACTCCCAATGCTTAGCAACTGCTTGTAGTGATGATAGAGAAAACCAACGACACTTGGCTCTCAAACATCCCAAATACTGTTTGGATGTGATAAAACTCATTTTGGTTTATTGATGATGAGATAATCACTTGTTTCCCTTAGGATAGGTATTTCAATGAGCGGTGCTTCCTCTAAGATCACAGGGGATAAGTATCTTTCAAGGTTATCAATGAGGATTTCATCTCAGGTTTTTTTAATTTTGCGGATTTTTGCTGGTTTACCATTGAGCAAAAACTCATCATCTTTCCAAAATATGATGAAAAAAGCTCCTTGAATAGGGAAATTTCATAGTGAGCCATTTATCTATTCTTTCGCTTGCTCCCTCAAATGTTAACTCATGCATGCTCTTCAGAACAAAAATTATAAAAACCTGACCTCAAGCGATCCTTAATTTTTTTAGTATCAAAAAAACCGAGTAGCCGTAACAAAGAATATCATCTCTCCTTACGGAAAGGTGGGTAGCTCCTCGAGACCACGCGGATCCGATTTTTGGCTCCCTGATATAAGTTGAGAATTTTGATAAGTTTCTTCATAGCGAACTACTCAGTCTATTACCTATAGATACAGATTTCACTCTAAAAGGCAAGAAAAAAATCTGATTTTTTTATTTTTGATCATGATTATTCCTGATGTGAGACCTCTTAGGTATTTATCTCTGAACAAAATGCTCAAAAAAACCTGAATATTTTGGGCTGGAATCTGAAAGCTTCTTTCCAATATTGGGACCATAAACCTCGATGGAACCTGATGTTTTATTTTTTTGATTTTTGAGTTGAGATGCGAGAAGTTTGAGTGATAGATATTTGCCAGCTACCAAGAGGAGTTTCAAAGGATTTTTTTGGTTTTTGCTCCTTTAAGAAAAATTTCTTAAACTCAATTTGTAGAATATCTGATTCTTTATAAACTTGGCTTGGGAAGGGATGAAAGACTCATAAATCATGATACATAACTCGCTGTTGAGTGGAGCTTTTAATACCCTCGAAAACTGGAAATCGACCTTGCCATCTGATTAAACTATGATACCAAATAAGATCAGGTTTTTTTCTTTTTGATAACTGATGTTAAGCCCCATCAACTTCAGAGATTCAAGATCGAGAGGGCTATACCGAGATATTTTTGAGTTTCCCGCTGCTCATCTGGGGCAGCTTGTTCAGAAGAGAATAACTTCATATCCATGAGATTCCAAGAGCTTTTTCGTTTCGTGAAGCCCTCGTTTCAATCCCTCAGATCGGATTTATAAAATCACTTACCATAAGGATTTTTTTCTACACTTAAAATCAAAAGTTAATTCTTGAAATCTTTTAAATCGAGCTTCTTTATTATATTTCTCGGCAAGTTGTTTGTTTTTGAGATAAAAAGGCTGTAAAAATCAGAATTTTTGTTCTTTTTCTTTTACTTAGCTTTTTTTAATCATGAGATCAAGCTGTTCAACAGGTTGTTTTCACTGGTACTGAGATAAGTCATATTCTTTATCGATGAAAGGCGTAAGCCCTCCTTGTTTATATCCAATGACTGAAATTCAATAGCTCAAAAATATTTAATGCACTCAGACCAAAAAGTCTCTAGACATAGCGATGGCATGAGGCAATAATCAATATTTGATAAATACCTTTCGATCTCAGTTAAAGGCTTCCAGCCGAAAAAAATGGATCTGCTGGCATTCACGAGTGAGCTCTAAAAGTGCTTCCTCATACTTCCCAGCTCAGAAAAATATAAAAAAATCGACCTCTAGATTTTTTTAGATCTTGACTGCAGAATCCACTCTAAAAGTATTCAAAATCCTTTTTCTTCCTCAAGTCTCCCTAGATACAATAGTCCAAGCCTCTTACTCATGTTGCTATCAATAGATTAAAAATCAGATTTCCTTGAATAATAATGATGAGTTGCTGATTTTTCAATCGATTTTTTTCTTTCCTGATGGACAAACAAAATCAGTACAAAAATAAAAAAACTGATCCAAAGTTACTTTGGACCAGTTAAAATCGCTATCATCTTAAGCTGTCTGAGTCCTCTTATAGATTCTTCCACCTGCGGCTGAAACTTCGTCTAGAACACGTCGAGCCTCTTTCTTAGAGATATCTACCTTTCTCCGTTCAAAAAAACGCTCTTTTTCGTTCAAGGTCTGCTTGGGTTCTTTCCCTTTTTCCGTCCTTTTGTTTCTAACAGAAGCTTCAGCTTCTAACTGTGAATGAAATACATCATGAAGAGCTTGTTTTAAACTCTACTTTGGCCTTTTAATGATCTTTTTGACTTGCCATAAATATTAAATTTTATTTGTAGGGCATATATGTAGATATTTCCCAACGAAAGTCAAGTTAAAAATAAAAAAATCAGATTTTCTTGCTTTTTGTCTACTAAAAATCTATAGTAACAGTAAGAACTCTTTTGTCTCCTTAAATGCTTATGAAAAACAGACCTACCTAGATTATATTGTTGGTTATCTTGATGAGCAAGCTTTTGAACAATTTAAAGCAACTTATCAGCAAAAATTTCCAAAAAGCATAAAAAAATTATTGAAAAAGAATTCAAAAAGTCTGATTTTTTCTCTTGTAAAGAGATATTGACGAGAACTGGTTGCTCCAGATCTGAGATGAGGAGCAAATATATGATGATGTACTCTTCGTTCATAAAGAAGATACTAAGACACTTTGATCTCATTTTCTACATCAAAGCTGATATTTTTATATTCAGGAGGTCGCAGCGGGACTCTCTGCACAGATACTTTGATGTGAAAAAAATGAGATATGGTGCTCGATCTTTGTGCTGCTCCTGGAGGAAGAGTGTCCAGATAGCTGATAAATTATCTCAGCTGTGATGAGGATTTTTGCTTTCTAACGAGCCATCAAACCCTAGGAGAAAAAGCACTGATTTTTTTAATCTTAATCGTTGTTGATTGGCAAACTACAGCGGTTTCTGCATATCAGGGGCAGCAGATTTGAGAGCTTGTGAGCGAGGCTTTTGATAAGGTTTTTAGTTGATGCGCCGTGTTCTGGAGAGGGAATGCAATATAAATCTGACTCAAAAACAACCTATCGAGATGAAAAATGCTCAGCAACTTTCAAAACTTCAGACTCAACTTCTTATTTCAGGATTAAAAGCTCTAAAAAGTTTGATGAGAATTGGTATATTCGACTTGTACGCTTAATGCATTAGAAAATGAGCAGGTTATTGCAGCGGTTCTTGAGCAGTTTCCAAACCAGATAGAGCTTCTCCCAGTTGAAATCAATCAAAAATCAGATGGATTAACACATTATTTATGAAATGACTTATTGCCAAAAGATCAGGCACAGAAAGTCGCGAGGTTTTGGCCCCATATTCAGCATACTGGTGGATTTTTCATTGCCAAGTTTAGAAAAAAACAGTTCACTCCAGTCTTCTACTCAAATTGATCAAAGAACACAACAAGAAACCTGATATCTTTCTTCTACTACTTTTACAAGACGAGATACGATCTCATCTCCTAGAAAAATCGAGGAATTGAACAGCAGTCAGATTTCTGGTTTCTTTTCAAATGATAATGCAGTATATCTGACAACAAAAGACGCCACATCTCTCCCAAAAAGGAATTTTATTGAAAAAGTTTTTGAATTCCAATTTTCAAAAAGGGACACTCAGGAGAGTTGATTCCACAGCAGTGACTGGTTGCGACGTTATGATCCTTTGCTCAAAAAAATATCATAGAAATCACAGATCAACAAGCACAAAAGCTTTTCAGATAAACAAGATATAGTAATAGAAAACTGATGAAATAGCTGATTCTTGATCACAAAACGAGAAAGAAAGCCATTTTGCCTAGTGAAGCAAGTAGGAAATATATTAAAAAAATAAACTTTATTAATTATAAAACCTCTAAAATGCAGGAGTGGAAAAGACTTATAGAGATTTTTTTGAAAATACTGAGTTGAATCTCTCAGCAATTCGTGATAAGGACTGAATTCAGTTGAAAACATATTCAGGATTCTTTAAAACTTCTAGAAACCTGACTTTTCCAGCCTTGAAAATTAGTGATTGATCTCTGAACAGGATCTGATTTCCACTGATGCCTTTGGCGATTAGCTGTCCAGAATCTCAATTTCTCGGTATTGATTCAGTCAAAAAGACTGTTGCAGTCAATGAAATGCTTGCACAGCTTAATGTTCAAAAATGCTGAGGTGTTGTGGACGAGAATAGAGGAGTATAAGTGAGAAAAGGCTGACATTATTACTGCAGAGCTGTTGCATATAGTGATAAACTGCTTTAAACGATCGTATTCGCTCCTAAAAAAACTGAGGTTGCTTTCTTTTTATGAAGCAAAAAGAGGACGAGGAGAGGGGCTCTCCTTGAGCTTTGTAAAAAAATATCATCTTTCCCTAGAGAAGGAGATTGAGTATTCACTTTTGAGGAAGATATTCAAAGAGTAATTTATGTCTTGAGAAAGATCTAGCTTAGGAGAAGTTTTCCCCTAAAAATCAGATACAATACTTTATAAGCCTATTATCAATAAATTTTACTAATTTTTATGCTCTTCAATACTAGTTTCAAGTGCCATAAAGAGAGCAATAGCTATCCCAGGCACGATACCATCCGTAGTCTAAATTTCTCAAATAGTTTTTCTTTAAATACAGAGGAAAAAGGTAAAGAAATCAGACTTTTTACTTCTTCTAATCGTTCAAGAATGAGATAATATCATATATTGATCTCAAAAAGACCAGTCAAAAAGCTGAGTAAAAGTATCTAGAATGTAGTGATGCATCATAAAAGCCAGTAAGACTCCAATAAGTCTCCAATATAATCAAGTACAAGAATATCCTCAATTCCAGAATACCTAGTCCATAAGAAGTGTTGAAGTTCCTTTCTATAAGAAAATGATCCACAATTAACCTTTTGTAAGGTTCTTGATATCAAGTTGTTGATGCTTTATTTTGCTTTCACATTCTCCCAATTTTTTATCTATTTTTTTCAATCTTTATTTATAAGAAGCGTGTTCTCTTCTTGGTATCGCTTTGTTATGGTAATCTTGGAGCTGGGTAAGTGAGACTTTTTGTATCTTATTTGTGATGATTTTTCTTAGAAGAGATCTGATTGAGTATTTTTCATACACTTTTTGTCAAAAAGATGGTTTTTCTAATTCTCTGCCGATTGCAAGGAGCTCTTGATTAAAGATTTCTTCTTTTAGGGGCATTCTGAGATAGTCAAAAATTCTTGAGCTGGAATATCTTCTCGTTCAAAAGCAGGAAAAACCCAGTGCTCGTTGAAGCATTAGTCGATATTGAATATTTTAGGTACTCTCAGGGATCTCTCGACTGAAGCGCACAATGTTCAAGGAGATGTGGGATAAATTTATTATTGTTTACAAATGGAGTTTTGATGTAGAGTTTCATTTCTTTAGATTTTTGATATATGGAGTAAAAGCTTGAGAAATCTGGGTTCAGATTTCTATTTATATTTATAGATAAACTACAACAGCTCTATACTTCCTCTAAAAAAATACAAGTGAAAAATCAAAACGATTTAAAAAAATATAGTATAGAATCCTTTAAATCTAGCTTGACTTCAAAAATAACACTATAAAGTCAGTATTCTTTTATTTTTTTATAAAAAGTCAAATGCAGAAAAAAACTCTTCTTTTAGCTGTTCTTGGTGGTTTGGCTCTTTTTGCCATTTGCAAGTTTTGTTGATGTGATTCCTGAAAATCATCGTCCAGTTTCAGGATGTGCAAAGGTAGTGGAAAAATGCAGAATTAGCTGATTTCTCTGTTTGAGAAGATTACCTCAGTCGTTGGTAATGAAAGATACAAGACTAATCAGATTTCTTATGGTACTTGTCTCGATAAGTGATATAAGTTCAATATTTTGAATATCATAGTAAAAGATGCTCAAAAATGTTGAATATGATCTTTGATCTGTTCAAACTTATGGATGAACGATTGAAAAACTAATCTCTCTCAGGATGGGAAAAACATTATCAAGTGGTAAAGACTTCAACAGGATATGCTCTGAACTTGTTTATCATGCAGAGCAGTTGACTAGTGGAGAGACAAAGGTTGTTCTCAATAAAGAAACAAAAAGACTGATAAAGATGTAGAGAAGCCTGAAGTCAAAAAATCTTTTTAGTGATGTGAATACAAACCATGTCTATGCAAAGGCTATTGAGCTTTTGAAGAATAAAGGTATTATCTGAGGATATCCAGATGGGACCCTATAGAGCTGAGAATTCGCTTTCGTGCTGAACTTGTAAAAAAATTATGGTTTGAGCTTTAGGAGTTGATAAGAGCTCTTGTGTGGCATCAAATCGATCAACCGCTACTCAACTTAAAAACGAATGGATTTAAGGATGTAAGTACCTCAGATTGGTTTTGCAAATGATCTTTTGTGTAGCAAAAAGCCTAGGAATTATCAAAGGATATCCAGATGGAAATTTCAAGCCAAATAAGAGTGTTTCTGTAGCTGAAGCTGCAAAGATTGTTGTTGTAGGACTTGCAAAGCAAAAAGTTGTCTGAAGGAAAATCCTTGGTATCAGTCATATGTTGATTATTTGGTTCAAAAAGAATGCTGTTCCAACAACTGTTTGAAGTTATACAGCTGCAATCAATCGCTGAGAGACAGCACAACTTATTTCTTCTTTCCTCAACTAAATGCTAAATATATGATATGAAAAAGCTTTTTCTTGTTTCGTTAGCTTTTACAATTCTAATTGAGGCTTCTGTTCTAGTTCTTCTTGTGAAAGGGGTTCTAAGGTATGAAAACTCACGAAAAATCCTGCTTGCAGGATTTTTTTGCCGTCTTTGCGACATTGCCGTATCTGCGGTTCATTCTCCCAATTGCCGTTCAAGATCGTTTTGGTATGTGCTTTCTGGAGAGATCGGGGTTTTTGTCCTTGAAATCCTTTTTATTCAAGGAATCCTTGATATTGAGCGACGAAAAGCGATTCTGATTTCTTTTCTTTGTAATCTGTTTTTCTTTTCTGCTTTGACTTTTATGTGCTTTCTCCGCTCCTAAAAAGTTATTTAATTTATCTTCAATCTAAGTGATGAAATCACAACTTCTCATAGAACTCAAAAAAACTTGAATTCTAATTTCGAACTGTTTAAATCCTCAGAGGCTTTAAAGGTCCTTCCTGATTTACTAAAATGAGCTCCTATCTCAAGAAATAGCTGATTTTGAAATGATTCTAGAAAAGAAGGCTGAAAACCTGACTTTTGATGAATTGTTTATCGAGGGAGATCTTGATATCTTCGAAATATTTTGAATTTTCTCAATTCAACAGAGAAATTGCCGGAAATTCGTAAGATTATTCAGGATTTTAGATCTAAATATGAGGACTTTAGCAATCAAATTGCTTATTCTAGGAGATATTATGAGGTCCTTTCTGATTTTTTTAAAGAGAGATAATCTTAATGCTGATCAAATCAGAATTCTTGAGCTTGAGATCAAGTATTTTAAGCAGAGGGGATTGATCTAGATCAGAAAAACTCAGGAACAAATTAAAGAAATCAATAAGAAAATATCAGAAATTTCCGAAAAATCCAAAAATAATGTGACAGATGAACAGTCTCATTTTTTTCATCAATTTCCTGATAGTGACTCCTTTTCGAATCTACCCAAAGACATTTCAACTATGGCTAAAAAAAGGCTTCAAAGGCGGAAAAAGTGCTTACATTTGATGCTAATCCTTCTGGATTACAGGTACTCTCAAATATTGTGATGATCCTGAAATCAGAAAAACTATTTATTTGCAGCTCAATCAATGGGCTTCAAAGGGGGAATATTCAAATAAAAAAATCTGATTTTTGAATTTTTATCGTTAAGGCAAAATAGGGCTCAGATTCTTGGATATGAGAATTTTGCGCATCAGAGCCTAGAAAAATAAGATGGCTTCAAGTCCTGCTGAAGTTAAAAAAACTCATCTGAGAAATCGCAGAAAAAGCTAAACTAAAGGCAAAAATGAACTAGAACTCTTAAAGTCTACGTATAACCTAATAGAAATTAATCCACGAGACTTGGCGTATTATGCTAGAAAATATAAGGAGGAATTTTATTCCTTTGATGAAGAGGAGTTGAGGCAATATTTTGAATTTGATCATGTACTTGATTGGCTTTTTAAATTTGTAAAAACTTTTGGTGTTGAAATGAGAAAGATCAAAAAGCCTGAATGACCATCAGCGATTTTTGAATATGAAGTGTATTTTAATGATACAAAGATCGCATTTTTTTGTCCTAGATCCTTTTTATCGTGCTGGGAAAAGACAGTGAGCATGGGCAGATATTCTCAGAGAAAAGATTCAGAATTCTTACCTTTGGTTATCAATGTTGAAAAATTTTAGTGAAAATAGAGATGGTAAAACGCTGCTTTTACAAGAGGGATGTAGAGACATTGTTTCACGAGTTTGGACATGCACTTCATGCAATGCTTGCTGATTCTAGATACGCTCAGCTGAATGGATTTAATGTTGAACGAGATTTTGTAGAGTTGCCAAGCCAATTGATGGAAAAACTGGGTGAAAGATCAGGAAGCTTTTTAAAGTCTTTAGCAAAACATTCAGAAACCTGAGAGAAAAATTTCTCTTGAGATACTACAAACACAAGAAAACCTCAAAACTCGAATGATGGGGAACTTTGTTTTAAGACAGTGCGAACTTGCACTTGTAGATATGAGCCTTTATGATAGCGGAGTTCCAAGCATCTTCTGAGGAATTGGAAAGGTATATTCTAGAGATTAGCAATCGTTATTCTCTCTCCCAAGAGGCCAGGAATATCAGCTGTATTGTTCATTTTTGCATATTTTTTTGAGGTTGATATGGAGCTGGGTACTATTCTTATATGCGAGCTGAACTTTGAGGCTGATGTTTTTCAAAAGATAAAAAGAAAAACTGAATATTTTCTTCTCAAATCTGAAATCTCTATAGAGATAAGATTCTCGCTCAGGGATGTAGAAAGCCAGCTCGTGAACTCTTCTTAGATTTTATGTGAAGAGATCCTGATCCTAAAGCATTGATGAAGAAGTACTGATTCTTGGAATAATAGGTGTCTTATTTTCTTAAAAATCTAAAAAAACCTGAATTAAACTCAGGTTTTTGATATTACTTTATTCATCAGCTCAAGAATCGTCTCCTATTTGAGGGATATCTGGTAAACTATCAAGACTTCCTTCTCATCATACTCAGAGCCTATTTGAGATTTCCGCATCAACAAAAACTCTAGCTCTACCGTATTTTTTTGGATGAATATTCTTGCAATAGAGGAACGATCTTCTTATTTTGATAATCCTTGGTATAAATCGAGTTCATACTAAATACTTTACTCGTCGCATTATCAATGTTAAGCTTAATATAGGACTTATAGTTAGCAATAGCCACAATGTCTTGTGGTCAGAGAAGAGTGCATATTCCTTTTTCCATAAATTCCGCATCGGGAGCACCAATCTTAAAAACTCATCATTGTACCCACGTTACCGAATACCGCCGCTTTTACATCAGATTTTCCACCTTCTCCATTCCCTTTTCCCTGTCTCAAGCTGTGCGATGTACTGGTGCGCCATGATCAGTCCAAGTCTATACTTTCTGGCCTCAGACAAGATATCCGCAAAGGTTCCTGATACAAAGTTCTGGAACTCATCCACGTAGAGATAAAAATCCTTTTCTATCCTTTGGATCAAGCTTTGCTCTTCCCATTGCTGAGTTATAGATTTTTGGAAACCAGAATCATACCGAGCAATTGCGCATTCAGTTCTCAGATTTTACCTTTTGAAAGGTTCACAAGCAGGATCTTCTGGTTGTTCATCACATCTTCAAAATTGAAAGCTGATTTTTGTTTGTCCGATGATATTTCTAATCAATCTATTGGTATTAAATGATACGAACTTAGAAGAGAAATATGGGATAATTTCAGCTTTTTCTCTATCTCCCATAGAGTTATAGGTTCTCTCCCACCAGTTCTTTACCACAGCATTAGTGACTTTAGCGGTTTTGATTTCTATAGGTCTCATCAGTAAAGAGTCTTACTACATCCAAGAGTGTTGGTCTATCATCAAAATCCTCCAAAATAGTCAGACTTCCATACTTGAAATATTCCTGAATTCTTGGACCAAAGATTTCCGGTCAGAACATCTTCAAAAAGATTTCTGTTGCATCATTTACCGTTCTATCTGCTTCATCAAGTGAGTTGATCTCATAAAGATTAAGTCCCATAGGCCTATCTTCATTTCCCGCGTCAAAATATACCACATCTTTAGCCCTTTCTTTTGGTACGAAACTTAAGACATCTTCAGCAAGATCTCCATGCGGATCAATAAGGCAGATTCCATCTCCATTCCAGAGATCTTGTCTCGCCATAGTTTGCAAGAAAACTGATTTTTCAGGTACCTGATTTTCCAATCATATAGTGGTGCCTAGTTCTATCTTCTCTTTTCATATACACTGGTGTTAGCTGGTTTCTGTAGATGTTGGTTCAGAGGAGTACTGCATTTTTATAGAGCTTATATCCATAAAGGGTTTCAGTCGGAATCATCTGTCTAACAGTATCTACTCCATCTTTTGAAATGATATCAAATCCATCAATTGTTCTCTCTCTCATTCCTCAACTACAGCATTAGGATGAGAAGTCTGATATTCATCGAGTGGAATCAGCTTTTTCTTCTTCTAGTGTTTTGCTCGTCACTGCCCAGTGATTCTTATAATCCTTCAAAAATATCAGAGAGTTTTTCCTCACTTAAATTTTTCTGCCAAGATACCGGTCATTACTTTACCATTCCATTCTTCATCACCAAATTGTGGTAAGTTAGACGGTGCAGACAATACCTTATACTGCATCCATTCAATCACAGGGGAACGATTATAAATACTGTCTGCAAAATGGTATAGAGAAGTCAATTCGTTAGTTGAGAAAAAATGAGTATTTATAAAAAGAAACCAGTCAAATAATAATTGGTAGCAATCTTCCATAAAGGCATAAAAATGCTCGTAAAGATATCGTGCTTAGTATTATTATCAGAGATTCTATTGCTATATTCGTCAGTGAAAAACATTATATGCAGATTCCATCGCTTTCAGATTATTTCTTGCCTGTCCATCTATATCAGAGGAACTAATAACAATCAATCCTGATCTATAAATCGGATTTCCAGCTTCTTCACCGATAGTATTCATCGTTTCTTCCTTGGCCTTTACCATTCTTACCATTGTAACATTCTCTTCCTGTTTTTTTATTAGAAATTAGCTTTTCACTTGGTCCCATAAATAAAAAAAGGAAAGAAATCTGAATGGATTCAAGAGGTTTTTTTCCAATGCCATCGCTTAGTTTCATAGAGATCGAGCCCTTTATAAAGTCTATCTGCTGCTTTCTGTCTTTTGGCATTATAGTCAGATCCCTCAGGCTTAATTACTAATATCGCAGTTACCGTATCATAGATTGAGATTTTTACTCATTGTATCAATGATATTGTTCATTGGATCATCCGGCATCTGCCTAAAGGTTTTGATCGTATAGACTGGATCTTTTTCAGGCTCAAGAGGCATGATATCATAATATTTTTTTCTGAAAAGGATCAGGTTTTTGCAACTCTTTCTAGCGAACAGTTCGCAAATTGTGCAGAAATCGCACTTTCTACGATCCCCTGATATTCAGGATAGGTTCCAACGATAAAGCTGAGTTGTCCTCATTCGTATTGATAGATCATTACAATCTTCTGCTTCCCAAAAAAACTTATGCATCATTGTTTCCCGGGCACTCAACTCAGATATTCTGTGTAATGAATTATACAGCTGAGACATTCTCGAGATTTTTTTCTTTCATATCTTTTGCGATTTCTTTTTCTTGCTCACGATCAGTCTTTCCATCTGATTTTTGGTAGCATTACTTTTAGAAAAAAATCATTCTATGATTATTCAAAAAGAATAGATATATCTCATCACAGCCCTAATGATTGCAGTAATGATTGCAATAGAGAAGATAGCAATTATAGAGTAGAGAAGATATGTTCCAATAGTTTTCATCGTTGTTAAAATTTGATAGTCGTGATCTACCCCAGCTATCGTAGTGCTTCACGTGAGAGATTGAAAATTCTGATTTTGATCTTTTTGGAGTGATGTCTCCTTGAGGATTTTGGATTATTGGGCTTGAGGTAGTAGTGCTTGTTTGTGCTTGATTAGGGAGAGAATTCGGGAGTTCTTCATAGTTATTCTCAATATTTTTTTCAAAAAAAGTAGAAACTCCAGCATAACCTCCTAACTCTTGAAGGCAGCTATTTTTTTGCTTAGATCGAGCATCTGTAGCGAGTTTTGAGAGATTATTTTTTTCTGCGAAAAAAATCCTTTCTAAAGGTTGTGATCAGCTTGCTCTCGCAGTTTGAGGTTGGAGCAGAGGAGTGTTCAGTTGGGAAAGAGCTTTTTCTTCTTTCTTAAACTCAGAAATAGCTTGTTTGATCTGAGAAAAACCTCCAAATGCATTGATACATTCAGATTTTTATCTCCTCGTGCAGATTGAGTAAGTTGTGAGAGATTATCTCTACTTTCCGAGGTAGTATATGTGTTTTTAAGTAATTGTTGACAATCCTTAAGTTGCATAGTACAAGGCATAATAAAACTTACCTTAAGTATACCTAAAATCCTGAAAAAAACACGAAAAATCAGACTTTTTCTTCTTCTTTTTATGTTGCCATTTTATTAAAATATGATATAAAAATATATAAATTTTTCTTGCAAAGCTTTTTCTTGATTTCCTATCGCTGATTAGTACAATCAGTTCGTTTAGCATTTAAATCAATCTTATGCTTACTAAAAAAACAGGTTTTCTTCATGATATTGGCACTTTTAAGTATCGTTGCTATGGTCTTCGTTCTCCTTTGGCAAAAGAGAATCCAGCAACAGTTCCAAAAATCCAGAACTCATGACGCCGTCTGAGATTTCTGAGAAGATTACAACAGAAACTCCGCTCCAAACTTCAGGAATTGATTTTCTAATGTCTGATTTTGAAAGTCTTCTGTCTGGAAATGATCTTGAAACGCTCTATCAGTGAGAGCAGGACTATGGTTTTATCACTCCTCAGGAATAATAATCATGATTTTAAAAAAATAATACATCTGAACTGATTCTCTCAAATACTTCAGTTTTTGAGCTTTGGCATTGATTTTTCTGGTAAAAAAAGGAAATCTCTTCAAAATACTCAACCGCTTAAATATTCAGCTTTAGTTCTAGATACTGAGCTTGAGATAGATGTGAATACTACACAATCAGGTTCTACTCTAGAGATGTTTTTGCTCTGTCCAGTGAGAGAAGATCAGCCGGCAAAGCTTAATGTTCACCTTAATCTTCTCCACTCTCAGTGCAAGATAGATCTTCAGATCGTGTCTCTTGTTCTTTCAAATGCGAAAAAAATCAGGCAAGTGCTACTATTTATATGCAGCCAGGGATCCAGGAGAGTGCAAGTACACTTCTGGAAGAAACAGTGATTCTCTGAAATCAGGTCAATGTAGGAATCTTCCAATCCTTGATGTGCAATCAAATAATATTCAGGCTGCTCATGGAGCAAAGATTTATCGCTTAGATACTGAGAAATTATTTTATCTTCAGTCAAAGGGATTGGATAGCGATCAGGCTCGCCAACTTCTTATTTCCGCATATCCAGCGAGACTTTTTGAAGGGATTGAAATTGAAGAAACAGAAAAAATCCAGATCATTTCAGAGTTTTTTTAACTTTTGATCAGTTAAACCATGCGTAAGTACTTTGATCTCGTGCTAGATCTGCTAGAAATAGAGGGAAAAACTGAGTATCAGGCACTTGCTTCTGAAATTGAGAAATATCAGAGGAAAAACTATTCTATTTGTACATCGCTCAGCTTTTTTTGCTTTCTGCATATCTAAAAATTGCTAAGAGGGCATATCGAACCTGAAGAGTTTGTCTTGATCTGAGATATTGATAGCGCAATACCTCTTTATACTGATGGGCAAAAGACCTCGGAGTCTCTTATTTCTGAGTTAAAAAAAGTGAATATTTCCATCTGAGGAAGTAATCATTATCGATCAAAAGGCTTGGAATGTAATGCTTTCCCAGGATGAAAAAAACAAGACATAGCAACTGCTTTTAGCAGAAAAAAATAAGAAGCTGATTTTGGGTTAAAAATTTCAATCTGAAATGTAAAAAAGCAATAGCTCATCGAATTAAAATGTTTATGGGAAAAAGAAGTCTGAACTCAGATTTCTTTTTCTTTTTGAAAAAAATAAAAATCTCTTGATTTTTTTATGTAGCATATATATACTTTAGGTGCTATGAAAGAGAAGAAAAAAATTAAAAAAACTGGGTTTTATAGCATGATATCTGAAAATATTCAGACTTTTATTTATTATTAGTATATACAAATGGCAAAAAAATTATTGAATTGACCTTGGAACGACCAACTCTTGTGTTTCATATATGCTTGGTGATAAATCTGAGGTAATCGCAAATGCAGAGGGAAATAGAACAACTCCATCTATCGTTTATATTAAGGGTGATGAACTTCTTGTTGGAGATTTGGCTAAAAGAAAGGCGATTTTGGAACCAAAAAATGTGATTTATGAGGTTAAAAGATGGATTGGTAGAAAATATAGCGAAGTTAAAGATGAACTCAAAAATATGACCTATGACACTAAAGAGGGAAGTGATGGAGGAGTGCTTATCGTTGTAGATGGAAAAGAGTATAAACCTGAACAAATCTCAGCTTTCATCCTTCAGAAACTCAAGACTGATGCGGAGAAATTCCTTGGGGAAACTATTACACAAGCTGTAATTACAGTTCCTGCATATTTCAATGATTCTCAGAGAAATGCTACGAAGGCTGCTGGAGAAATTGCGGGTCTTAAGGTGGAAAGAATTATCAACGAACCAACTGCTGCTGCTCTTGCTTACGGAGAAGGTAAAAATCTGATGAAAAGATCGTAGTTTTTGATCTTGGAGGAGGAACCTTTGATGTGACTGTGTTAGAAATCGGTGCTGAGGGAACTTTCCAGGTACTTTCTACTTCTGGAGATACTCAACTTGGAGGTGCTGATTGGGATCAGAGAATTATCAATTACATTGTTGATGCTTTCAAAACTAAGGAGGGAATTGATCTTAGAGACAATAGTATGGCAATGCAAAGAGTGAAGGATGAGGCAGAAAAAGGCTAAAAAGCAGCTTTCATCTGTAGAAAGAGTTGATATTTCGATTCCATTTATCACAACTGGTGCTGACGGACTTCCTAGAAATCTTGATGAGACTTTGACAAGAGCTCAATTCGAAAATATTACATCAGATTTATTTTCTAGATGTAAAGAACCAGTTTTGAATGCACTTAATGATTCAAAATTAAATAAATCTGAAATTAACGATATTATTCTTGTTGGAGGTTCAACGAGAATGCTTAAAGTTAAGGAAATTGTAAAAGACATCTTTGGAAAGGAGCCAAAATCAACTGTGAACCCAGATGAATCAGTAGCTCAAGGAGCTGCAATTCAGTGAGGAATTGTGCAGGAGATGTTAAGGATATTCTTTTGCTTGATGTAACTCCGCTTTCTCTTGCTGTGGAAGTTGAGGGTGGAATCGCACATGTAATGATCCCAAGAAATACAACAATCCCAGCTAAAAAAATCAAATATTTATACAACAGCAACTGACAATCAGAATGCTGTAACTGTGCATGTTACTCAGGGGAAAGACAGTTTGCGAGAGATAATAAGTCTCTTGGTATGTTCAATCTTGAATGAATACCTCCAATGAGAAGAGGGCAGCCACAAATCGAGGTGACTTTTGACATTGATGCTAACGGAATCCTCAAGGTGCATGCTCAAGAAAAAAATCAACTGGAAAAGTCTCAAGAGGTAACTATTCAGTGATCAACCAATATCTCTGATGAAGATATCGCAAAAAGCAAAGGCTGATGCAGAGAAATTTGCTGAAGAAGATAGAAAGAGAAAAGGAACTTGTTGAATCAAAAAATAAGCTTGAATCTTTGATCTATCAGATTGAAAAATCTTATGAATGAGCAAAAAGGATAAAATCTCAGATGAAGACAAAGAAAAGATTCAGAAGCTTATCGCTGATGGAAGGGCTGTGAAAGATAAGGAAGACGCTGAAAAATCTCATATCGATGCAGAAATTGAGAGAATTCAGAACCAGTTTCAGGAGCTCTATCAAAAAAATATCAGGTACAACCTACTCCAGATCAGCCTCAAAAACTGAGCAGATAATGCTTCAGGTCCAAAGGATGGAGAAGTGATTGATGCTGACTAATAAAAGCTTTATATTAATAAAAAAAGAAGTCTGAACTCAGATTTCTTTTTTTGATTTATCGCCCGTCTAGTAATTAAAAAAATAAAAAAGAGTGCTATGAAACATAGTACTCTTTTTCTAAACTTTACTTTGTAAAATATCTAACCCAGTCGATCTCCATTTGGGTAGGGAGTTTCTCAGGATTTTTTTAACCATTTTACCGAGCCATTTTCTAATTGCATATCCATGAGAAGGAAATATCTGTGATCATTAAAGGAAACTGAGTTTTATGCTTTGTATCAATACGAGGATACTCAAATTTTCTCTCCATTGACCCACCAAATTAAGAGATCTTTCTGAATTTCTAATGCAATGATATTAAATTCTCCATGCTTAAAACGAGGACACTCCAGTATTACGAGGAGAATTTTTCAATCCCTAGATTATAAGTATAATCACTATGAGCTGATAATGTCAAATAATCTTCAAGATTAAAACGTTCCATAATGTCAATCTCACCGCCATCTGGCCATGGAGTTGAATCATTGTTGAGTAGCCAAAGAGCAGGCCAAGCTCCCTCAAGGTCTTCAACTTTGAATCTAATTTCAATGATCCCCTCAGCAAAATCAATCTTATTCTTAGTCCAGATGCCTCCAGTTAAATAGGGAACTTTCCTTCGGCTTTTTTTCTCCATAGGTATTTACGATCCCCTTTAACTTAATAGTTCCATTGCTAACTTCATAGCAATTTTCATTAAAAGACATGTACTTATTCCAAGGAGAATGACCACGTGGAATCTTAGTCCAATAGTGTTGATTAAACTGATTTCCTTCAAACTCATCATGCCACTTCATCTTCCAAGCAGTAGACTGATCCAATGAGTAGCTATAAGCAGGTCTAATACGATCATTTTGCTCATTAGATGAGTTGTGATGAGTATCATTGATTTCCCTTTTTGAATTTTTTTCTCCTCAGTTGAGGGAAGATTCTTTGTTTTGACATGTACAATCCTGTTCCTTTTGACAAGAGTAAATAAATAAAGTAAAAGCTTACTAATAAAAAAATAAAAAGCTGATTTTTTTCTCATTTTTTTGATAATTTTTTTGTTAGTAAAATTATTATAAATATTCTGAAGAGAAAGTCAATATGAAGAGAGGGGATGGATATTTTTATTTGATTTTCATTCTCCTTTACTTATACTTCCTTGGCTTTTAATCTTTCCTCTCAAAACTATGCGAGAATCAATAGTAAACTCATTAACATTTGCAGAATCAAGTATTTCTAAGTTTATTAGTGAGCAACCGTTCATTTTTTTCTTGTGATTGGGATAATTCTTTTTGCGATCAATTATTGCTCAGATGATAAAAATCTCGCCTGAAAAAGAAATACATTCTGCCTTATGAAAATAGAGATAATGTTGAAAATGGGCAGTTTCACCTGGATTATTTTAAAAAAATTACATTCCGTAAATCTTTTTGGGAGTAGCTTTAATTCTGAGTCTGATTTTTTTATTTATTTTGTAACGAAAAGGAGAGGTTATCTCTACTGTTTTAGCGGTATGCGATATGAGCGATGGTGATTACCTTTTCAGACCTTTCTTGTTTCATTTTTTTGATGTATTTTATTCTAATGAATAAAGTATAAAGTCTGAGAGGCAATCTCGATCCCAGATCTACATATTCAGGGAGAAATTCTTTCTATCAAACCTTTCTCTATTGGGACTCTCTGGGAAAAAAACTGATGATGGAGAAAATGATGGGAAAAGCGTATTCGGTTTCTAATTATCAGCTTTGGCTACATCCCAGTGACGAGACTTAGATTCTGGAAAAGCGAATTTATACAAAGATTGTGATGAAATTCCCTTTATGAAGCTAAAAAAATTTTTGCAACAAATTTTTGATGATACAGTTGAGAAGCTTCAGGCTTTTTAGATGATTTTTTTGCCTCTAAGACCAGCTGCTCAGGTGAAATATTATAATACTTATGTTGGTGTAAAGTATAAGATGGACTTTGATTATGAAGATGGGAAAAGTGTGATCAAGGTATCGTATATTACCAGTATGAGACATGCATCATCGACAAAAAAAGCGCATTTGCTCTATGATTGAATCATTAAAAAAAGCACACTCCAGAGGAGTAGTGCTCTTTTTAGAGTAAAGATGTCAAAAAAGTTTATAAAAGGCTGATAATAACCGCTTGTCCATTGTCTTTTGAGAAAGTGAGAACGGGAATAAGGAATCAGTCTTTTTCTTGATAAGCAAGTGTTCAATTTCAAAGTGAAGAGAAGTCTCTTGTTTGTCACTCAGCTTTTTTTGAATGCCTTGTTTTGCTAATTTTGAAAAAGACCTTTTCTAAAGATATATTTACAGGATACGAACTGACAGAGTAGCTTTGAAAGCTGAAGTTTTCAAGACTTATGATTTGTTCAGAAGCTGGTGCATACCTGAGGTAGATTCATTCTCGTAGTCAATTTTTTTATCCATGATTGGTAATTTGTTGAAAAGTCTCGGTATAAAAAAACTGTTATTTCGTATGCTGAGCTTGACTGGATTGAGAGATCTCAATAGTGATCTAGATTAAGTCAAAGATTTGAAATCTGATTTTTGATCTGTTTTTTTAGTGCTGATTCAGAAATTTTCTCAACGCTCTAACTAGAGACTTTTCGATATTATTTTTTTCATATTAACTCTAGCATTCTGCTAGATCAAGTTCAAAAATCTTTGGTTCCTAGACTAAAACTGAGTTTTGTAGTAGTCGCAGATTTGAGAGGAGTGAGGTTGAGTGCTGGGAGATGGAGCCATTTTTAACCAGGTACTCATCTCAGGTTGGCTATTTTCTGCCTGTTTTTGCTACGAGAGTAGAGCTAGGGAGCTTAGGAATTTGCTTCTCAGAAATATGATAACTTTTCCTCGTTGAAAAAGTTTGAGGGCTCAGCTCATGCTAGTAATTACAGGGAGAGTCAGAAAAAGACTGATCAAGTCTGATTTTCTTCTTTTTGAGTCTCTAAAATAGAGTTTCATATCCGAAAAATGCTTGAGCTCAAGTTGAAGTAAAGAGTTTTTGGATTGCTAAAAAATCTTCGGTGTTTTATTGAAGCTTAAGAAACCTAATAAAAAAAGCAGCTAATCCTATTCCTACTGCGATTGAAAAAAACCAGTAAAGTAAAAACCTAAAATGTTCAAGATAAAACTTAAAAATATCTTGGATTTTGAGCCTTTTTCATCTAATGACTTTGAAAGTCAGCTTTTTAATTTCTTTTTTTAAAAATCTCTTTTCTCAGTTGAGAACTCTGAAAAAGATTGATGCTCAGAAAGTGCTGATTCTGAGAGAGATTATCATCAGATCTTTTGAAAGTTTTCTTCGGTTAGCTCTTTCTTTTCAGAAAGAGGAAGCTCTAAAAAAAGCGCTCAAAAAGCCTTTTGTGTAAGATGCTCAGAAAGTCTTGTATTTCAGTTTGTTTTTCAAGTAGAAAACTATAAATATGCTCACTCGTTTTCTCAAAAAAAGTATCCCAAAAAGCTGAATATTTTCCCTGTTCATAGGATTGAAGTGCCTGATCGACGGTTTTCATCTGGAATATTCACATATAAATCCCCCACAAGCATAAGTATTTTTACTCCAATTATCAAGAACAAAAAGACTACTTGCTTTTTCCCCACATAATATCTATATATAGTGTGTTTTATACAGCTTTTAAATATGAAAATTCTCCAGTTTTTACCTTACTTTCCTCCACACATTTGAGGAGTTGAAGCTTTTGCAAAAGAGCGAAGTTTGGCTTTTTCTGAACAAAAAAAATGAAAGCTGATTAATGTCGTTTTTCTCCTGGTCAACCTGAAAAATCTCACTTCTTATGAGCAGGATGGATATACAGTAATGATACTTCCAGCATTCGAATTGATTTCAATTTTCCTGTCCCAAAAATTCGGAGTCCTACTTTCTGGTCTCAAATCCAAAAAATAAAAGCAGAAAAAGCTGATATTATTCAGACACATACTAGGTTTTTCCTCTCAAGCTTTCTCTGATGATTGCTCGCTAAACTTCGAAAGATAAAACGAATCCATATTGAACATGGTTCTGGTTTCGTAAAAGGTTTATCTTGGCGAAAGACAGCTTTTTGCTCGATGCTATGATCAGATTTTTTTGAAGATTGATTTTTAGGCTTTGCAGACAGTTTAGTTGCTATTTCTGAGGCGAAATCTACGTTTTCATTCAACAATTTATGCATAAAAAATCTCTGTGATTTATAGAGGGATTTAATCTCCTCCTGTCCTGAGAGAAAAAAGAAAAAAACCTGATCAGATTTTTGATTGGTTTTTGTTGGGAGATTAGTGAAGTTGAAGGGAGTTGATCTTCTGATCGAGGCGTTTTGCTCGAGCTTGAACAAGAACATAGACATCTTAGACTTCAGATTATTTGAGATGGAGAAGAAAGATTTGCTTTGGAAAAACAAGTTGAAGCGCTTGGGATATGAGACAAGATAAGCTTTTCTCTGATATCAGAGTCTCAGAGAAGGTGTATTCAGATTTTTTTGCCTCATATTGATGTCTTTGTAAATCCAAGTCTCCAAGAAGGCTTACCGACGACGGTGATTGAGGCTTTATTTGCTCAGTGTATCACCGTTGCTACAGACGTTGGTGGAACGAGGGAAATCGCTGATAGAGAGGATTTTATTGTGGTTGAGCCCTGAAGTGTTAAAGCTTTAAAAGGAGGTTTTAAATCAGGCTTTAGCTCTTGTTTGAAAAAGTATTGAGCTTCTTATCAGCAAGTGAGAGAAAGATTTGGCTGGAAGAGGTGAGTTGAGGAGTATTTAGAAATTTATAGAATATTGGCTAGTAAATAGTTTTATTATCAAATAGAAGGTTTAATGAAAAAAATGTTCTTGTATTTAATCTAACGCCTCGTTTTTTTGAATGCTGCATTATTCTAGTCAATTCTGTAATGCATTGGCTGAGAAGCATAATGTTTCTGTGGTATTAGCAGATTATTATACTTGAGATCTATATAACGATAATATTAACGTAATCAAAGTAAAAACAAACCCAAATTTAGGCTCTTTTTATTTGTGATTCTTTAAATATCCTGCAGCATATTCAGTTATTTAAAAAGATTCAAAAGATTAAAAGCCTGATATTATTCATTTTATAGATAATCATCCTTGGTATATCCTGTATGGAAAGTTATTAAAAACTTGGATATACGATATATGTGACGCAGCATGATCCTATACTTCATTCTTGAGATTGTAAATGAATACAGTGAAAAAAATAGCCGTGTTGACAAATAGGGTATTGAGAGAAGTATCTGATAAGCTCATCGTACATGGAGAAAATCTAAGAAATGACCTTATAAAGGAATATAAGGTTAAATCTGAGAAAATTATTGTGGTTCCACATGGAAATTATAATTTTTACAAGATGGTCTGATGGTAAAATTAAGCCAATTGAAAATGCGTTTCTTTTTGGAAGAATTGTTGAGTATAAAGGGATTGATATATTACTACAAAGTTTAGAGTTTGTAAGAAAAGAAATTCCAGCTTTCAAACTGATTATTGCTTGAAGTTGAGATACAAATAGCTATAAATCTCTCTTGGATAAGTCTAGTCAAAAATATTATACTGTATAATCAGAATATTCCTGATGAAGAAATTTATCGTTACTTTGAGATGGCTGAATTTGTTGTTCTTCCATATAAGGATGCTACAGGATCTGGTGTGATACCATTAGCATTTGCGTTTTCAAAAAGCAGTGATAGTAAGTAATGTTTGAGAGTTATGAAGTGTTACTAAAGAGGCTAATGGAGGACATGTCATTGATGATTTAACTCCAAAAAAACCTAGCAATAGAAATTATAAAGTGTATAAAGGATAAGAAAAAAATACTATACAGCTCTGAAGAAATGGGAGAGAATATACAGAAACTAAATTGTGATGGAAGGCTATTGTCAATGATATTTATTTTGTAGCATAATATGGATTTTAATAAGTTTATCGGAAAGTGTATGAAATTGCTTTCCTTGCCAAAGATTATTTGGTATAAGCTTTTTCTGATTAAAAAAATAAAAGTAAATTCTTGAGCAATCATTCGATGATTCCCAATCTTGAGACATAAAAAGTTAATAAAAATTTGAGAAAATTTTCAATTATGAAGGTATGCTAGACTCTCTGGAAATATAGAAATTTGAAATAATGTGTTTTATTAATGAGTTTTTGAAGTATAAATGCAAGTGTTTCAGAAGAGGGGAAAAATTATTTTCTGAAATGATATTATGTGCTGACCAGGTGTTTTTTTCCAGTCCTGAGACCATCCATTTAGAAAAGGGGAAACTTATATGAAGGCAGAGTGAGGAAGATCTGCGCCAATTATAATCTGAAATAATGTGCGAATAGGGGCAAAAAGTAATTATTCTAAAGGGAGTAACTATTTGAGATAATACTGTTGTTGGAGCAGGAAGTGTCGTTACGAAACCACTCCCCTCATGAGTTCTTGCGGTTTGAAAATCCATGTAGGATCATTAAGGAAATTTAATCTAAATCAATATATCATGCAAAAGAATAATATGCAAATTTTTTTGGGATAAGATAGCAGATACCTATTGAAGTGTACATGATTTAGAGCAACTTCAGAGGATATGTGTCGCTGAGTTCCTCCAAGATAAGAAGGGGACTGTTTTAGAATTGGCTTGTGGAAATGGGAAAACAATAGAAATGATTGACTCATACAATCCTTCGTTAGAAATTAAGTGAATAGATTATAATCAAGCAATGATCTCGATAGCAAAAAGAAAAATTCCCTAAATACGAGTTTGAGTGTGCTGATATTCTAACTTATCCGATTGAAGAAAGTTATGATTATGTTATTTGTATAAACTCCCTTCATAATCTTCCCTCAAAGGAAATGATCTATAGTTTTTAAACAAGGCAAAGAGTTTGGTAAAACCAGGAGGATATCTTATTTTTGATATAAGAAATGAAAAATAATCCTTTTATTCGCTATGGATATCGAAAAGAATAGAAAAAAAGGGCTTAGTTTTTACACTTAATCCTTCTGGTATTATAAAAATTAAAACCTGACTTTGATGTAATTGCTCATAGATGAATTTATTATACTTCATTAGTTCAAGCTGGAGTTAAACATAAAAGTTTCCTTTTTAGAAAGTTATATTCTCTATATCTTGGATTAACAAGATTAAAATATTTATCACCTTATCAGTTTATTATTTTACAGAAAAAGATGTATAGCTTATATACAACCATGCTTATAAATTTGAAAAAAACTGAAGAAGAGCTTTGGACCCAGATTCATAAATCATTAAGAACAGAGGTTAGAAAAAGCAGAAAAATGGGATTGATGATTGAATATGATCCTAGTCCAGAACAGTTAGAACAGGCATATCAGCTTTATTTAAGAATGATGAAGAAAAAAATATCCCTGTGGAGAGTTCTTATAAGTTATGAAATTCAGAGAAAACTAAGATTATTCTAGCCCTTTTATGAGGGAAAAGTTGTCTCATATATTCAGTTTTTTTCTTTCTTCTCCAATAGATCTTTGAAAAAAATACATTGATATGTGCATTAGAAACAATTGCAAATGATGATGAATACAGATCACTTTGTTGAAACAGCTTCCTTTATCGAAAGGGAATTTTTGTATATGAAATCTCTATGATTTGAGTATTTGAACTTCAATGGAGTTTCGTATCAAGGAGGCGGAGATTTTTTTCTTCTTTAGCCTTTTTTTAAAAAGGAAATGGAATGGAATAGAAATTACTTGTGTTTCTGAGAAAAAAATATTCTTAGTTATTTCTACCGAAAATATCTTAGAAAAATATAGCTTTGCTACAAAAAGATAGTATATATTATGCTATTAAGGTTATTCCCAAAAAGATTTTTTTAAGATATTAGGATATTCTAAATGAATAAAGAAAAAGAGGAAATTTATCTCAATTATTCGATGATATCACAGTCAGATTTTTTTCTTTTGATAAAGAGCAAAAACTATCATATGATGCCATTAGAAGCAATGCAGGAGTTAGGATATGAATGTGAAATCTTTGCAATAGATAGTCAGGTGAAAAATTGAAGATGATCCAAATTTTGTCCCTTGAGTTAGGGTGATTTACTATAAAAAAATATCTTTCAATATCTATCTTATTTATGGGAAAAATAGAAATGCTATTATTTACAGTAATAGTCTTACTATAAAAAAACGTTACTAGTAGGACTAATTGGTAAAAGAACAATCTTTATGGCGCATGATCAAGTATTACCGCTTGAATCAAAGAAAAATTAAGAGATTAATTGTTTTATTTTTATCACTTTTCTCTTATATTAGAGTAATAAACACCGATGAATTCAAGTTATTGAAAAAAATATAACATTAGAAGTTTTATTTTACCATTAGCCATTGGAAAAAAAGTTTTTACAGTTTATGAGACAAACAAAGGGAGTGAGGAGTGTTTATCTGAAATCTCTATGTAGATAAAAATCCTCAGATGCTTCTAGATACTATACAGGAGGTGAAAAAGAAATATCCTAATTTTTATTCTATCTGTTTTAGGAGAGGATAGATATGATCAAAAACGGACTTAATTTTCAAGAGATGGTAAAGATTAACGGGCTTGAGAAAAATATTAAAGTCTGCTGATTTATCCCCATAAACAGCTAAAAAAATATTCTTGAAAAAAATCTTACATATGTGTCAATACATCAATATCAGAGGGACAGTGTTTAGCTGTTTTTGAGGCGGCATTAGCTGGATGTGTATTATGTTTACAAAATATCCTTTCCTTCCTTCCGTATTTTGAGATAGAGCTTATTATCATACTACAGCCCAACAGTTAGCAAATAATATTTCGAAAGCTCTTGAAAAATCAGAAGGCTACTGAGCAAAAGGTAAAAAGAAAAATCAAGAGATGATACTAAAGCACTATGATTATGCTGTAATCAAAAAAAGAAGTTACAAGAAAAAAATAGAGTTTTTTTATTTGCTTATAGCTTAAATAGACATAGCTAAAAATGAGACTTGCACTATTAGCACAATGTATGTATGCTCCATGGATAGAGTGAATTAAAAATAATTCACTCCTTTTGGCAAAAGAACTAAATCAGAAGCTTGATCTAGAAATTATCTCACATAAACCCCATAAAGATACAGCTGATCCGAACTTAAAAAGATTTGAAAATAAACTATCTACTCAATCTCTCAGATAATCCCTACCTACAATTGCGATACTTTCTTGCTTGAGCAGTTAGAACATTATTATTTGCTTATAAAAAAGATAACTCTCTTTTCAATACAGTATTTAGAGACTTCTTTCCTGTGTCCACTATTATTCTTAATTTTATTTAAGTGGAATACTCAATTTGTCCTCACACTTTTATTCAACTGATGAGTTAAAAATCCCCTATAAAAGACGTTTTCTCAATGCTTTAAGTATAAATTTAAAAAAGTCGTTATTATTTCTGAGTATTTAAGAGAAGAAGTAAAAATCTGATTTAAAAGATTCTGAAATAGAATATATCCCTCTTTCTTATGATAAAAGCAGATATTCCTATTAGCAGATTTTTGAAAAAAAGAGACAAAAACAATTTTTATTCTCAGCCTGAATTGTAAAAAGAAGCAGGAGTTTTTTTATGGTTGATCTTGCAGAGACTATGCCTGAGTATAAGTTTATCTTTGCCTTAAGACAATTTAATAAAAAAAGTGAGGATGAATTAAAAAAATTTTAACTGAATATATTTCTAGGAAACAAGTTAAAAATATTGAGATTAGGAGGAATATTTATAATATGGAAGAGCTCTTATGATCAGTAGGGTGTTTGATCCTTCCTCTACAAGATATTCATATAAAAATGCTTATCCCAGTAGCTCTTTTTAGAAGCAATGGCAAGATGAACAATTTGTTTTGTTTCAGATTTGCCAAATTTGAAGTTACTCGTTCAGGATAAGGGGAATGCAATTATATTTAAAAAGATGATATTTTACAGCCCTAAGAGAAAAAGTTGAAGAATATATTTGCAATAAAAGTATTTCACTAGAGGCATATCAATTTTGAAAAAGATTTTCCCAAATTACCGTTCTATAGGACAAAAAGTATTTTTAATATCATACAGGCATTACAATGATAAATATTGATATTTATTGAGTTTGTGTACAAATCAATACAACGAATACTGACCTAGCAGATTTTATAAAAAAAGTATTATAGAATATTTCTTGTAGAGAAAAAAATAATCTTGAGCCGAAGATAATAATTACAATCAATAAGTATTGATATTTTGATTCAATAAAAATGAAATCAAAAAACTACAAAGATGACTACAGTCGGAGACTATATTAATATTGATTTTAAAGATTCAATATACACTTTTTGTAGATAGAGAGATCTCAGGAATAATAAAAATTTGCTGAGGATTGAAAAAAATATGTAGATTGATACTTGAAACCAAGAAGAATACATCATATTGTAAATCTCTGTTTGCAATGAATCGATAGGGTTAGTAAATATTATAATAGGTTTATTATAAAAACACTGATTCATGACCCAATATTTATAGTCTTGGAAAAAAATTGCTAAAGATTAATATTCTACATGCAACAGCAGTAACAAACTGAAAAACCTTCGTTTTCACAGGTCTTGGAGGAGTTGAAAATCTACACTAGCAGGGCATTTTTGCTAAGAAATGATATCAAATCCTTTCTGATAATTACTGTATGATTAGCGACGGTACTCTTTATCCATTTCTGAACTTCCAAGAGTTACAAATCAAACTGTAGATCTTTTAGGTATAAAAAGGGGAAAGAAGGCTGATTGAATTAAGACATATTTAGATAATAGATTAGAGAAAGTTAATAAAAGTTATCCGATTGATAAAAATTTTCATTTGTACTTATGGAGACTCATTAGATATTATTGAGCTTAATGATAAGGATCAGGTTTTTTTGAACTATTGCTATGAATAAATAATTATACAAAAGAATTCCCAGAATACTTAAATTTTGCACTTCTACCTTTAATATGACAATATATGACATGAAAACAGAGACTCAAATCTTTGGATAGACTGGTAGATAACAATAAGTTTTATTTATTAAAAAAACTCTGCTGATTTAAACCTTAACTTAGATATTATTGAAAAATGTATAAATTTTTATAATTCTCCTAAGGAGAAATCCCTTAGCGAATACAATAATCAGAGAGAGCTATTTTCCTTGGAACTTAAAAAGATTTTTGACCAGAAAAATTTTTCTGTATTTGATATGAGAGTTGGGATTACCTTTGAGTATCTGATTTAGATTTTTGGTCATTGTTGAAAAACTTTGTACATAAAAAGGATACAAGAGTTGAGTGAAAAGTTTTTCATTAATAGATAAACCGCTCTTTATTTCTTATGATGATCTTGGATCTATAGAATACTTTACCCATCATACGAAATTTGAGTATGTAGAATGAGTTAAATGCTTGGACTCTTTAAATATAGGAGAAAAACAAAAAGTTATCTATCATATACAGTCGAAAAGGTACTATTCTGTTCAGCATTGAGAAATTATTATATCCCAATTTTTTTCAAAAAATAGATATCAAAGCTATGTTAGCTCAAATTTATGATTTGAGGTATCCTATTTATTATTTAGGAAAAATTTGTATATTAGATAAGAGATGCTGAGATTTTATAGAAAGTTTTGAGAAGTTTAGAAATGCTTGGTTTAAGCACAAAGATCAGGATAAACTTGTTGAATATATATTTCAAGCAATTGATATATCATATTATCTTATTGAGGTTATTGAAAAAGGTAATTATAGTAGAGAATGGAGAAAAGAAATATTTCTATGGAAGATATCCAACGATTTTTTTATGAGCATTGATAAAGCAAAATTATAAATTATATACAGAGAAGTATTTTTAAACTGTATTGAAATATAGATAGATTCTTGGTATTACCCAGATGTTTTGATTATTCTATTTGGCATGATGATTTACAAGTAATGCTTAAGAAAAATTATAAGATTAAATCCTAATTTCCTAAAAACTTGATCTTGATAAACGGTGGCTAAATGCTATTCTTCTTATTAAGAAAAATTATAGATTTTTAAAAAATTCGTATGTTCGTGTATTATGAAAAAAATCTAGTTATTTTATGAATGGTTTTCAATTTCAGTACCTCTTTTTTTAAGAAAAAAATTTTAAACATATTTTTAATATTGATCTTTACTACCCGAATATTGATAAACCAACAGCTTGAGCAGTCTATATTCCTAAAAAAATTTTTGGCTCCTAAAGAAACTTTATAGAGAGTGAGTTATCCAAAAGTATGACATTGTACATTTTAATAATACTGAGAACTTCCTAAATTTTAAGAAAATACCAAATCAAATCTCAATTGCAGAATCTCATGGCTTTTGATTTTTGAGTTAATTATTATAGACTCTGGATTGATGAAAAAAATGTTATCAAAAAAAGATACTTTGACGAATAATAGATAAATTATTTTTGAGCAAAAATTAGAAAAAAGATTCAGGATTTTTGATCTCTATTATTGTTCAACGCCAGATATGTTAGAACCTTTAAGACAAAAAGGTGAGAAGTGATGTAAAAATGGTTGCCAAATCCAGTAAATATGGATATTTTTTTAATCCTGAGGGGGAAGTTATAAAGCTTGGAGTGAAATCCTGCCTGTTTTTCCAACTAGGCTTCACGGAGATAAAAGACCTGAATATGCGATAAAAATTTTTTTCAAGAGTACATAAAACCAAATTACCCAGAAGCTACACTTCATCTACTTAATCAGTGATTTGAAGTGAAAAAGTATAAGTCTGAACTTAGCGATCCTAACACATACTTTTGGCATGATTTTTATGGATAAGGAGATACTAGCTGCAAAAAAATTAGAGGGTCAGATTTTTTTGTTTTTGAGATTTCAGTATTTGAGGGCTATCTCTTATGCCAATGCAGATTATGGCTTTGCAAAAAGCCTATTATTACATATGATATGTATGAAATAATTAAAGTAGAAAGAGAGAATTTGCTTGATTTAACAAAAACTCTTTGAGGATAATGATTTCAGAGCAGAATTTATAGAAAGAAACTATAAATATATAAAAGATGTTCATTCAGAAAGAGCAATATGTAATCAGCATATAGAAAATTTAAGACCTTTCCTAAAAAAGCAAGCTAAATATGTTGGATACTGATATTAATACGCTTTTAGTTACTAACTTATAATATACTAATGACAAAAAGTACTTTGCAATAGGTCCACATCCAGATGATATTGAGTTGGGGTGTTTCGGAACAATGGCTAGAATGAAAAGCAGAGGGATATGATGTTAATTTCTTAGTTTTAACCAATGGATCTTGAGGGACGACAGGAAAAGATCGTAAAAAGAAGCAGAAGAAGCTGCTGCCTTAATTTGAGTTACTCCTTTATTGAGAGTCTTACTGACAGATATATTTCTGAATGATATGATACAGTAAAAAGTTATAGAAAAAAATATTAAAGAAATTAATCCAGATATGATCTTTATACCATCCAGGCATGATACTCATCAAGATCATAGAGCAGTTCATCATGCTGCTATTGTGGCTTGAAGATTAGTCAATCATATTTATGTTTATCAGTCTCCAAGTTCTACAATAGACTTTAGACCTACATATTATGTTGATATTACAGATTTTATGGATCTAAAAATTAGTGCTGTCAAATTTTCATTCTTCCCAAAAATACAAAGACCTATATGGCTGAAAAGAGCTGTGAAAGGACTGGCAGAATATAGAGCATTTGATATTTTTAGGAATGAGAAATGTTTTGAGGCATTTGAGGTCTTCAGATCTGTTAATTAATTGTTTCTCATATTTATCTCTATATGTGTTTACTGACAAATGCGTTGCTCGATTCATCAGCCAAATTATATTCCTTATTTGTGACTTTTTAATAAGATTTATCTCTCGGATATTTTTTTGTTTTTATGACAATGCTCAGTTTACAAAAGGGGACTACCATAACAGGAATAAGGTTAAATGAGCTAATGGTGAGGTACTTTTATCTTTACCTGTGAAGGTATCTCTAGGACAAAAATCAATGAGGTTTCTTTTGATAATAAAATATTAAGAAAGCATTGGACGACAATAGAGCAGTCCTATAAAAAGCCCCGTATTTTAATACATATGGAGAGGAAATAGAAGGAAAATATATGAAACAGAAGAAACTAATATTGCCAAGTTTAATATTGAAACAATTATTTTTCTTTCTAGGCTAATCGGGATAGAACGCACCTCATTTATAACTCTATCAGAAATTCTGCCAGATTTAGAACATTCTAGTACTAAGGCATTAGTTGATATATGCAAAGAAATTTGATCTGATTTCTATATTTCTTGAGCATGAGGGAGGTGATATGTGGAAGCTGATTTATTCTCAGATGCAAAAATTGAACTCGTTTTTCAAGAGTATAAACATCCTGTTTATTCCCAATTGTGGGGAGATTTTCTTCCATATATGAGTATATTAGATCTTATATTTAATGAGTGACCAAATAGTTTAAGTTTTATCAGCCAAAAATTCTATTTGAAAGATATAATTTAAAAATTATGGGGTTCTTGAAATTTTTAATTTCCTTTTTAGAATAAAGGAAATTTTTATATTCAAAAGAGCTAAAATAACGCAAATTACAAAAGGTAATAATAACTAAATGAGAAATCTGTTGAAATCTTGAGTAACTGATTGAGAAAAATATCTTTAGTTAGATAGATAATGAGTCAGAGAATGATCAAATAAATGAGATTTCTAGAAATGAAATTGAAATCTACTCAAATTGTCTTGTATGTTCATAGGGCAAAATAACTAAAGCTCCAGAGCGAAAGATAACTAAGTCAAAAGCTAAATACAGCACCATAGATTTTAAATAGAGGGATTAAGACTATTGAGGAAAATAAGAAAAATAAGCGTTGAATACGATAAAACTTTCACTCTAAGTTTGACCTTCCCCAATCCTCATAAAACAGAAAAAAATTAAATGTAGAAAGCGTTGAAAAAAATAAGGAATATCGCTCAGTATGAAAGTAGTTCTCCAGATAGTCTAAATTTGGCTCTGAATAGAAGAGATCAAATATCTGATCATAAAGTCATAAATAATAGCACTATAGTACAAATAAGAACAGAAAAAAATAACTATAAAAAACGAAATAAGGAGATTCAGCTTTTTTTTCATCTTTCTTTTCCATAACTTCTGCAACAATTGGGAATATAAGGCTCATAATTGGTCAAATAATTATAAAAACCCATATTAAAGAGACTCTGAAAAATTCGCAAAAATATCCAGCAGATTCATCACCCAGAAAAATAAAGCACGAGCTGCTGAATAATCTGTCAGAATACACTACTAATATTTAGTCAAAATGAATGACCATAATGCATATTTGCGATATTCTTTAAGCATTGGTTTATTCCACTCAAACTTTCCTGCATTAAAGAATGATGGTAGTTCCTATAGTAAATAAATCCAGCGATGAGGATTCAAACCCCTAATCATAAAAAGTCGGTTAAGACTATACCATTCTATTGTCCCTCTGTTAGTCAAAAAAGCAAAAATGAAAAATCAGACTACAGATCGCATTCTTATAAATTCCACAAGCTGGTAGTCAAAAAGTTTTTTTGAAATGCAATAAAAATGCTTTGGAAAGTCTGGAAAAGATTTATTCATAAAAAAATAGAGACAGAAGTATTTTAATATATCAGCAGAAACAGGGTTGTGAAAAATAGTTTGCTGCAAGCCAATCACTACCAAACCATAATCCAAGAGCGATTAACATCGCCGTTCAAAATTGGACTAAAAAGCTGAGATAGATCGTTGTCTTAATATTGTTATATTCTTTTTGATCCAAAAATTTTGGCAAAAAAATACTGCAAACTTTCGGTTAGACCAAGGTCATTATAGACATTCAAGAAACTAATCAGACTAATAATACTGTAGAGAATTCCAACATCTGCAACAGAAATCTCTGGAGAATTAGAGATCAAAAGCCTAATTAAATATCCACCTGGTGCGATAAGATATGAAAAAGATAGAGCCAAAAACCTTTTTTATCAGCTTTTGACTCAGAGTTTCATCTTGAAGGAGATCAGTATTGTTTTCTTGTTGCTTCATGAGCTATATTGGATAAAAATTATAGAATCTATCGGCTCTTTAAAAAATCTTAGATCTCAATTGGTGAAAAAGCCTGATATCTTTTTATCCCATATCTCACTGCAACTAGACGATTAATTCCCATTCCAAAGGCAAATCCGGTTCGTCCTTCTTCAGGATTTACTCCAGCTTCTTTTTAATACATTCGGATGAATCATTCCAGCGCCAAGGATCTCCATCCACTTTGACATTTCTTTATTCCCAGTTTTAGGATTTACATATTCATATCTTGTATCTATCTCAAAAACCTGGCTCAACAAAAGGAAAAATATGCAGGTCTCATTCTGATTTCAACCTTTTTGAAGAGCAACAGTCAAAAAATCCTGAATAATCGTCTTGAAATGCGCAATGCTGATATTTTTGTCAATATATACTCATTCAAACTGATAAAAACATAGTATCGTGAGTCGCATCTACATTCTCAAATCTATAGACTCTACCAGGCAAAACAGCCCTGATTGGAACTCAGTATTTTTTTGATAACATAGTTTTGAGCAGAGGAGGTATGAGTTCTAAGAACAAAATTTTCCCCTCTAGGATCTAGCTCATCAATATAGATCGTATCATGCATTTCAGTAGCGGGATGAGAAACCGGAATGTTCACAGACTCAAAATTCTCAAATTTGCTTACAACATCTCTTCCATGTTCAACGATAAAGCCCATACCCTGAGCAATTTCTTCTAGTTCCCTTCTTACTTTGCTTAAAAAGTGAAAAAAATATCACTGTTCAACTGGTGTCCCAGGAAGTGAAATATCAACAATATCCTCAGCAAGTTGTGCATTGATCTCTCTGAGCTTGAGTCTTTCAAAAACACTCTTCATATCCTGTTTGAAGTGCTGTTTTTAGTGCAGAAATTTGTCCTCATTGAATCTTTTTCTCCTCAATTGGCAACTGGGCGAGTGTCTTTAGCGCCTCACTTACATATCCCTTTTTTTCCGAGGATCCTCTGATATCGATTTTTCCAGTTCTACTAAATCCTCACACGCCTTGAGCCAAGTAAGTTCCTGATCTAAGTTAATCATTCCCTTTAGAAAAAAAGATAAAAAAATCTGATTTTTGAGTGTAGTGTTTTCTCATCACTTTTCAAGAATATTTTTTTGAAAGATTAGAAAAAGAGCAATGGTTTGCTCTTTTTCAGATTTTCTACTATTTATTTTCGATCAATTCTCTAGTAATTAATTCTCTTTGAACATATTCAGGATTATTAGCGGCTTGAATTGCTTGAGATACAGTGATCATTCCTTTTTCAACAAGGCTCAAAAGACTTTCTTCCATGATTTGCATACCTCACATTCTATTGGTATACATAGTACTTTTTAGCTGATTAAAGCTTATTATCTCTAATGAGGTTAGCAACTGCTGTTGTATTGAGTAGGACCTCTTGAGCAAGAGCAAGACCTGGTTGATCCTGCCTTTTTAAAAGCTTTTGTACAACAATTGCTCAGAGATTTTCAGCAAGTTGGACTCTGATCTGATTTTTGTTCACTAGAATTAAAATGATCCAACAATTTTTATTTAAAAACTTGTTCAGCAGATCTAGCATGAACAGTTGTTAGTACCAGATGACCAGTTTCTGAGAGGAGAATAGCATTTCTGATACCATCAAGATCTCTGATCTCACCAAAGAGGATCACATCAGGCCTTTGTCTTAGAGCATATTTCATTGCTGAAGAGAAGGAACTAACATCTTTCCCTAATTCTTTCTGATCAACAACACTTTCTTTTGCCTCAAAAAATATATTCAATCGGATCTTCAATTGTCAGAATATGTTTTTTTCTCGGTTTGGTTGATTTCCTCTACCATTGCTGCGAGTGTGGTAGATTTTTCCAGATCCTGTAGCTCCTGCCAAAAATAATCCCATTCGTTCTATGTGAGAGTTCCTTGAAAATTCCTGGTAAACATAGTGATTCTAGGGTTGGTACTTTTTCTCAAAAGTCTGGCAACAATCATAATGTGTCCTCTTTGTCTCGAAATATTTACCCTATATCTTCTATCTTGATATCCAATTCCCAGATCAATACTTCCGTGCTTTTCAAAAAATCAAGTCCTGTTGTATTCATCAGGGTTAATGCCAGTTGATTGAGGAGTTCATCATCCAATGGCTCAAGATCAGTTTCTCTATGGACTTCCTCCAAAAAATTCTCAAAACAGGGGCTCACCATAGGGTCAAATACATATCAGAAGCATTTTTTTGAATCATCAAAGTATTCAAATATTCTAGATATGCTGTAGGACTTTGAAATTGATCATTGCTTATTTTTGCCATTGGAATACTCAAGGAGAAAAGATAAAAAAATCAGATTTTTCTTTCCTTGATTATAGTGAGATTTTTCTTTGTCAAAAAGCACTTTATCTCTCGTCTTAAATTTTAGCTCGTTCTAGCATAAAAAAATTTTCCTTGAAAAAGCCGGTGAAAACTCTATATTTAACGTTAGTTTTATTTTTGATCAAAAGTATGTGGTATCATACGCGCCATGTCCCCAGTAATTAAGATATAAATACTATTTTTAAGAAGAAAAAAATCAGATTTTTTTATTTTTGTTTTCTAAATTATTATGGCGACAACACTTACTTCAAGAGCTGAAGACTATTCTCAGCGATATAATGATCTCGTAAAAATATGCAGATTTGGCTGAAAAATTCAGCTGTAAGAGGATGTATGATTATCAAAACCTTATGGATATGCGATCTGGGAGAATATGAGGGATATCTTAGATAGAATGTTCAAAGTTACTGGGCATCAAAAATGCTTATTTTCCGTTGTTCATCCCTAAATCTTATTTTTTTCAAAGGAAGCCTCTCATGTTGCAGGATTTGCTAAGGAATGTGCTGTAGTGACTCATTATAGGCTTAAAAATTGAGAAAATTGAGAAATTATTGTTGATCCGGAAGCAAAGCTTGAAGAAGAACTTATCGTTAGGCCAACTTCTGAGACAATTATTTGGGATTCTTATAGAAATTGGATTAAGTCATATCGTGACTTACCATTATTGATCAATCAACGAGCAAATGTTGTAAGATGGGAGATGAGAACTAGACTTTTCCTTAGGAGCGCTGAGTTTCTTTGGCAAGAAGGACATACAGCGCATGCAACTCCAGAGGAAGCCGATGCTGAGGCAAGAAAGATGTTGGAGGTGTATTCAGATTTTTGTTCGTAATTTTATGGGTGTTTTTCACTATAAAGGAGAAAAACCTAAACATGAAAGATTCGCTGGAGCAGTTGCAACCTATACTTTTTGAACCAATGATGCAAGATGGAAAAAGCACTACAGACATGAACATCTCATAATCTTGGGCAGAACTTTGCTAAGGCTTTTGATGTAAAATTTACAAACCAAAATAATGAGTTAGAGTATGTCTATGCTACTTCTTGGGGGAGTGAGTACAAGAATGATGGGAGGTTTGATCATGGCTCATTCTGATGATCATGGATTAGTTTTACCACCAGCACTTGCACCAATTCATCTTGTAGTAGTCCCTATTTTCAAGACACTAGAGGAGTTAAATGAGATAAAGGCAAAACTCCAGCCTCAACTTAATCAGCTTTCAAATATTGTTATTCATTCTGAAACTCTAGGAGATTACTTAATTCCAGTAAAGGTCAAAAATAGATGAGGATATGCAAAAAATCTGCTGGACGAAAGTTTAATGAACGAGAACTCAAGGGAGTCCCTGTAAGAATAGCCGTTGGAAAAAGAGATTTAGAGCAGGGGCAGGTAGAAATTTTTAGAAGAGATACCTTGGAAAAGAGTTTTTGTCCAAATAGATCAGCTTGCTCAGACAGTTCAGGAGTTATTCCTTGATATCCAGCAAAATATCTATAAAAAAAGCACGAAAAATTTACCCTAGACCACACCTCAACAGCGAATACCTATCAAGAGCTTAAAGAAAAAAGTTGAAAGCTGATTTGTCCTCGCTCATCGAGATGGAACAAATGAAACAGCTATGCAGATCCAAGACGAGCTTAAGGCTACAATTAGATGTTTGCCATTTGATCTTTGAGAAGAGGGTGAGTAGATCCTCTTTCAGGAAAGCCAAGTAAGAGAAGAGTTATTTATGCTAGGAGCTATTAATTCCTTCCCTAAAGATAGTAAACAGTCTAAGGAATATATCCTTTGCAAAGGAATACTTGACTTTTGAAGATGAATAAGTATATAATGGGCTGTAATATAAAAAAACTATTTATAATATCAATTAAATCCATCATTATTTAGTATTGGCTGGACGTCGGGAGATGATCCAGTCTTTTTCAAAAAAGATTTGATTTTTAGTACAAAAATTTATATTATCAGGATCTCACATAAAGTGGGATTAGTTAAAATTTATGATTGAAAACTGACCGTCGTTTGAGATGAGTCAGTTTTTTCTTAAAAAGAATTGACTTTGGCTAGAAAAAAGATAATATGAGGGTGCCATATAAAATAAATTTTAAAGCAAATACTTGCATAAGAACATTTGATGTAATTTAATTGGATTGCTTGTCGGGAGATAATGCAATCTTTTTCTTACTAAAAAAACTATTGATTTACTCTATTCTAGAATGCAAGCGAAATAAATATGTTGACTTTTTATTGCTTATCGCAACAGAATGGTCTGAGAAATTATTTTGTAGCTCTTCCAAGAGCTGTTTGACCATTGTGTTGATGCAAGTATAACCAAATTTTTATTTTGCAAGAGAAAAAATATACTTTTTATATTTTATCTAAAAAGCTAGTTTGTATCTATAAAAAAATCAGATTAAAAAAAGTTTTTGAAAGTCTGATTTTTTTGTTTTTAAGTCTGATTTTTAGAAAAAAATTTTCTTTTTTTCTTTTGTTGGTTTTCTTTTTCTTCTACTAGTAATTATTTTATAATATAATATATTATATTTAGATATATAAGTGTAAGAAAAAGTTTTTGTTTCGTTTTGTATTGATTTCCTAATTGACAAGCGTATTTGAACGCTGTTTTTTTATTATTTCAAAAATCGTTTGTTTCGTTTTGTTTCGTTTTTATAACGATTTCTGTATTAAAGAAGCGGATTTACCGTTTTTTTGATAGTTTTTCAAGGTTTCGTTTTGTAGTGATTTCTCTATGAAGAAGCACAAAAAAACCTTGTTTTTAGAGTGAAATTTTTGTTTCGTTTTTGTTTCGTTTTGTATTGATTTCCTAATTGACAAGCGTATTTGAACGCCTTATTTTAAGTGCAAAAAGTGATGCACAATTTCTCAGTCTATCAAGTGAAATATGAGTGTAGACCTGCGTTGAATTGAGATTTTTGATGTCAAAGACAAACCTGCACTTCTCTGATGTCTGCTCCGTTCTCCAGAAGAGTTGTTGCGAAAGTGTGTCTGAACGAGTGAAGAGTCAGCTTTCTTTCTCTGTTGATACCTAGTCTTTCCTTGTATTGTTTCAGGAGGAGGAAGACTCCGCCTCTTCAGAGTTGTTTCCCTCGATCCTGACCTGCAACGATCAAAAAAACATAGTCCTTGTCTTCCTTGTGGACTCTTTTATCTTCGTTTTTGATGTAAAGATACTTTCAGCTCAAGGGCGAGCTGTTTGATTCTGGACTCGTTATCAAAAAAATACAGTTCTCTTTCTCCATCTTTCCTTGAATCTGGAATTGATCGTTGTCTAAGAGCTGATCAAAGGTCAGATTGAGGATCTCGGATTTTCTGAGTCAGGTAAAATATGCGAGTCTGAACAGGGAGTTCGTCTCTGATTTTTTTGATCTGATTTTTGCTGTTTGTGTAATATCAAAAATTCTGAACTTCTTCTGAGGTCAGATAGCTGATTTCAGTTCTTTTTGAATTTTCCAAGCGGTATATTAAAGATTTCTGAGTCCATAAACCTTGATACATAGCACCAGTTGAAGAATTTTTCAAGCAACGCTGATGAATGATCTGCGTGTTGTGGGCAAGATGGATTGTCTTTCCGTAGCCTTTCCCTCGCTTAAACTCTGCGGTCTCCAGATATTCACAATACTCAATCAAATCATCCAGTCAGATTTCATCTAGTTCTGGAATTTCTGACCTTTGGACAAACAGAAATTGAATAAAACGAGTGATTGCTCCTCTGTGGAGCTTCTGGGTATTAGTAGAAACTTTTTCAACAAATTTCTTGTATTTGAGATACTTCTCAAGGGCAAAAATCAATTTTCATTTTTAATCATTAAGCAAAAAAACTAAAACAATAGTTCCTTGCTATAATCCATCTATTGTAGAATATATTATTGACAAATTAAAAATCAATATAAAAATCTGATTTTATGCAAACCGTTGTATAGCAAAACATAAAAAAAGTGAAAAATTGTCTTGATTTTTCACTATTTTTTTAGTATAGTTGAGGTCGTAGATGGAAAAAAATAGCAAAACGAACTCATCATTTATATGATGAGCATTTTTCAGTTATGCAGAAAAAAATTTTTGTTTCGGTCAGGCAAATTGAGCAGGTCTTTGAGGCTCGCAGAATAAGGAACGAGCAATCAAGACTCAACTACTACAAGACCCTGACACAAAAATATATTGAAAAATAGATCCTGAAACCTGATTGGTGGACAAGTATGTTCGCAAGTTTGAGAGATACAAGATCGCAAACAAAAACAAGTGTGAGAGAGATAAAAACTCCGCAATCACAGCTTTCAAAAAGCAAATTCAGCAATGAGTAGAAGCGAACAAGAAAGGAACACGCACGATAAAGATCGCAAAGAATACGAAAGAAAAACATCGGAAAATCTAAAGCTAAAGAAGAATTTCAGCTTTGGTCAAAAATCTCAAAAAGCTGATGACAATGGTCTCGTGATTGAGATTACGACAGGGAATAAAGTCCACTGGAGAGAGACACAAGGGGGCACTACATTTCAGCTTCCATCAATGCAACTTGCTTTGATGAGAACAATGTTCGACCGCAGTTCCCTTTGGAGCAACGAGGCAATGTCTCGTGGAGATAAAAGAGCTTTGGACATCAAGGAGCAATACCGCAACAATCTGATCAAGATGATCGGAATTGAGGAGGTAGAGAGGCTTGAGAGAGCCGAAAAGAGAGGGAATCAGATTTCTTCTTCTAGTTTTGGTAGATCTTATTTCAAAGAGATCTACGAAAAATACAAAAGCTCTCAATGATGCTATTTTTTTGCTGCTCATCCGAATTGGAGCAGAAAAGCATCAGAAGATAAATCGTGGAAAAAAACGACAGGCAAGCCAGTCGTAGTTTTTCTGCGTTTTTTTATTTTTATTAGACCTAGAAAATGAAAGTAAGCATAAAAAGAAAGGAACTCCTTACTATGCTGGAGTTTGCAAAAAGATTTATTAAAAAAACAATGAACATTGCCAGTCCTCAAGAATGTGTCTTAGAGCTAGTGAAGAGTGACTAAGATTGAGGACATCAGATATGGAGAAAGATTTTTCTGCTATTCTTAGAGAGGCAAAAGTCTCTGAAGAATGAGCGATCACGGTCAATGTTAATCAGCTTTATAGCCTTCTCAAGAAAGACAAGAGCTATATGCTCCAACTAAGCAATAACGATGATGGTCTCGTAGTCGAATGAGACGAGATCAAAAGCGTCCTCTATGGTATCCCTGCTGGGGAATATATCGCAGAGATTGATAAACCTGACTGAACGATCTCTTGTAGCACTTCACTCCTCTTGGATGCAATAGAGAAAGTAAGTTATGTGATCAAGGAAAAAGTTTTTCTCCATCACTTACAGGAATGTTGATCAAACAAATAGATAACCTCGTGCATTTCGTTGGGACTGATAGTTTTAGACTCGTGAGATATACCGCAGAAGCTGATCTTGGGGAATTTGAGTGTATTGTTCCAGTAGATGCACTCAAAGCCATAGCTCCTATTCTAAAATATGCAATCAGCATCGGAGCTACAAAAAAATAAAAGCTTTGAATGGATTATAAGAAGCTTTCAATCAGTATCTCAGGGGGAGATCAGGAGATTGTAGTCACTACACTGCTGATTCAAGGGAATTATCCTAACTATGATAGAGAGGAGATTATTCCTACTAGTTATAGTGGATATATGACTGTTGATAGACAAGAATTTTTTTGCAGAAATTACCTCAGATTATGGCTCTTACAACAGCTTATCTCAACTATCCAGCTCAGCTTGAGGTAACGGATAATCAGCTTACACTATCAAGCGGAAAGACAGACAATGGAGAGCTGAGCACTACCTTATCTTGTCGTTGTTTGGGGAGAGGTTGTCAATTTTTTTCGGTCAATGGTAGATTTTTTTACTGGACTTCTTCAAAAAGTGCTCATTCCCGCAGATAGAAATTGCAGTCATCAATAGCAATCGTCCTGTCAGAATAACAGGTATGAATGACAATAATGTAGAGTATATCGTGAGACCTCTTGTTGTAGATTAGTTTTAATTTGTATTTTTTTATGGAATGACCAGAGGGGAAAAAAATAAAAAGCAATCTATGAAGAGATTGCAAATAAGGAGAGAAAATTTGGGTGCAGATGTAAAACTCGCAATTGAGCAAATGTAATCTTCATAAGAAAAAAACAGGAAATGAGAATATCTGTATATAAGGAGGAATAATGAATTTATGATACCTTTGTGATATACACCGAAAGTAATATGAAACCCTGTAACGATTGGAGATGTAATTGACTGGATTGATCCTTATTGATGTGGGTATGCACAAGACCTTAGATTTAGCCAAGAAAGAAAGAGGAAAAATCAATCTTGTCCTACTCCAGTGGGATAAAAAGAGAGTCAATAGAGTCTCAATCAGATGAGTGTATAGACTATATTTATTCTTTAGTTAAAAAAATAAGATGAATGTTCAAAGTATTGTATATAAATATGATTGTCCTAATTGCGACAATCCTATGCATAATTCCGCTATACAGATAGGTGGAGAAGAATGAGTCGTTGATGTAGCCTTTGTCCTTGGGAATGATTTTTGAGTGCGAAAGGTGTGGTTGTAGGATTTATATTCCTGACGATATAGAGATTATTGATGAGGGTAGAGACGATTGGGAAGATGACGAAAATGGCGACGAAGAAGATGAGGACGAAGAAGACGGAGATGACGGAGATGAAAATGATTAAGTCAGGCTTTTTATTTCTTTTTTTATATGAAATGATATGATACTTTATAGAGAAAAGCTTACTTTAAGCGTGTAGATACTATAGAATTACGAGGTAAGAAGTATACATCTTGTTATAATCATAATTACTATTACGAAATAAATGGCAGGTGTTTAGTCCTAGAAGAGTGTCATGAGTTTGAGAACTATAATGACTACACCTTGATTACAAAAAAATAAAGAACTGTATTTGTGAGAGGGTGATATAGAATGATTTAGTGATGGATATTCGGGTATCATAAAGATACACAATAAAGATATATTAAAGTAATTTTATTTCTTTTATACTATTACGACAATGAGCCAAATAGAACATAAAAAAAGGGAAACTTACTCCGATGCAAACTTCTCCTTTAAGCATAGAAGAATGGTGTAAAGAAAAGGTATGATGAAACTTAGAGAGTTATTATGAAAAATTATACCGAAAAAAATTCCTTGATGAGCATAGTAGGAAGTATGTTGTATTGAATTGAGTGCTATACTCAGTTGATGGTAGTGATATTGATGATGAATGAGATATTGCGATTATGACAAAAAAATATAGATTGAACACTAGACTATCATCTAAGGTATTATAACTGATGAACATACTTCGAAGAAATGCTGGAATATGCTCTTCAAAAGATGAATGAAGAAAAAAAGGATACCTCAAAATAGGGTATCCTTGCAAAAACTCTTTACACTGTCCGAATCAATAAAATGGCAAAGCAAAAATACAACCGAATAGAGCTCAAGAGGAAATACCTTGAGAGCGACATCATAGAGCTAGCAGAACGAATCAAGCAAGAAATAGGACAGGACAACGGAACAATCAGAGCAGCGACTGCAGGCTGGAGAGAGATGAAAGACCGCCACATAGAAGAGCGTGAGAGAAAGGCTCTTGAGAAGTCGGAAAGAGAGAAGATCAAGGCTCTTGCAGTTCCAAAAAGTAGATACTACGAAATGAAAAAGGAGCTGATTGAGGGAATGATGCAAGCAATCACAATAGAGATGAAGAAGATCAAAACCTGAGAAGGAAGTGTGATTGCTCTCAGGGAATTGCGGAGAATGGTTAAAGCTGAACTGCTTGAGCCTTACAATATCACTCAGACCACGAACAAGATTGAGAATGAGGAGTTACCTCTTTCTGAAGCTGATCAGGCTTTGCTTGCTTCTTTACTTGGTGCAGATGAAGAAGATGAAGAAGCTGATTGATAGAGAGTTGCTCCTGCAAAGAATGCAGGACAAAAGTCTTCAGGAGAGCGTTCTTTGAGCCGAGATTTTACGAGTATTGCAACTACTACTCAGGGAATACTTCAGCTTTCCTACTCCTCCTTGTCTGAGGGCAATCTATACCGCACTTGAGCAAGGCAAGAATGTATTCATCAAGTGATTCAGATGATCAGCCAAGACAACAATTGCTCAGATGTATATCAACAACTGCATCGCTTACAAGAGGCGTAGGAACATTATGCGATACAGTCAAACGATAGATAGTGCTGAGGAGAATCTGACTTATATTGCGAACTCCTTGATCTGAGATACGGAGTGAGGGCAAAGGCTCGTGAACGATTTCGGAAACCTTTACTACTCGGAATCCTGAAGCAGAAAAAGGTCAGAAAAAGATCAAAAAGAACAAATAAATTCATCACTGAGAATGAATGCTATGTCAGGGCGATGTCGCTCGGAACTTCTCCGAGAGGGAAGAACTATACGGCAAGTGATGGAAAAATTCAGACCTGATCTCTTGATCTTTGATGATGTAGATACAATCCAATCCTGCTCAAGCAGAAAGAAGATTGACCGCTGATTTGAGTTCCTCTTGAATGAAGTGATCGGAGGAACGACTGGAGCGTGTCAGATGATCTTCCTCTGAAATGTGATCTATGAAGACTGACTCGTTCCGAGATTTGAGGAACACATCAAGAACGATCCATCACGGCTGATCATCAATCTTGCAATTTATGATGAAGCAGGAAAGATCGTGTGGAATAGATTTGTGGAGACTGATGCTGAAGCTGAGAAACTGAACGAATGAATCACGGACTCAAACAAAAAAATACACGAGTCTGGAGGCTGAAAGGAGAAGACTTTGATCCATCTCTTTCTCTCAGAACTACTTGCTGATTCCGTATGTGCTAGGACAACATATCATCAAGAGATCAATGATCCAGTATGATATGAACTGCAAGGACTACAAAGGATTTGAAAAGATCCAAATCTGAGTAGATCCTGCAGCATCAGAGAAGCAGTGATCAGACCTCTTGCAATGTGTGTCGCTGGACTCAAAGATGGAAGGCGGTATATTCTTGAGACCGTGGGACTCAAGGAAGAAGAAAAAGACCTCAAAAAAACGCAATGGAAGTTCTCAGAGGACTCTATACCAAGCGGAATGCAACAAGAGTGATCGTTGAAACGGTAGCATTCCAGCTCATTATGAAGAAGCATATTGCGAGGGAATGAATGGCGGTCAAGCCATACAAAAACGATCAAGGACAAAGTCACAAGACTCCTCGAGAGGCAAATGGACTTTGAGGACAAAAAAATCGTATTCTGACCGTGAAACGATGAAGCGATCAAGCAACTCTTGGAGTTTCCCAACGGCGAACACGATGACTTTGTGGATGCGATACTGCTGGCAACGAGCAATGTGTGATCAGGATTTTTTTATCTCTTCTATTTAATAAAAAAATTTATGAAGAAACCTCAATATAAAAACAAAGGTCTGGTATGAGACCAGTGAGGCGGTTGAACTCTTGGCTACAGAAAGAAAGATCCTTGAGTTCTTGCATAAAGATTCTGAGCATCACTTTGACGATGTCAAGCCGATCACGGAACATAGTCTTTTTGAGCTACGAAAGCGAATACAAGAGAAAAAAAGAGTGACTCACTGATGTTAGGTGGGCTTCAGAGAATGATTAGTTTTTTTATTTTTTTATTTACAAAATGAAAAATCTATGAAAAAAACTGAAGCCAGGAGACAAGGTTTGGTGCTTCTGAGAAAAAAACTCTTATAAAGTTATCTGAAGAAATAAGAGATTCATCATTATTGCAAAAGCCATTTTATGCAATCAAGAACTTTATTTATTCAATTATTGATCTCCAGCAAGGGCGAATGTGACCTGACAACAGACTCTTTGGGTGGTATGATTATCTCAAGAGAGAAGATGCAGAAAGGGCAATCAAGGATTTGGAGTCCTGAGATCTTGAGATTTCAGAGAGAAGAGGCTGTCGTTTGGTAGTTCCTGATAGAATGCAAAAACAAAGACGATAAATTCAGACTTTTTATTTCTTTTTTTATTTCTTTTTATTCGCAATGATACGAAAACATCTGTTAATTTTAGCTTTTTACTTGGCTTATTTATTCTCTTTTATAGCGGTATATGATAGCTTAAAAACGATCAAACAAAAAAACTGTTTCTATTCTTATTGATTCTGACCGAATGCTGCTATATCTTATTGCGTTATGAACGGAATATCTAAGTTTTTTTATTTCATACTTACATATACAAATGCTAGACTAAGAAAAACCAGCTCCAAGAGCTGATTGAAAAGCACGAGTTCTTGAAAGTAGGTAAAAAGACAACTATTTGTCTGATGACTCTCAAGAATGGATTTGAGATCCTGACCAGTTCATCGTGCGTAAATCCTGATGATTATGATCAGGAAATCGGAGAAAGAATCTCGTATAGAAAAAGCTCTTGAGAAGCTTTCTGATATACAGTGATACTTCTTACATCCTCAAAACTAGTTTTTTATCTTCTAAAAATATACGACAATGGCAAAAAATTACGAAAAAATCTCTGAGACAAAATTTAAGTGGTCAGAAGAAAGACATCACGAAGGAGAGATTGATGCAATTCAATACCTCCAACATCTAGCGGATCAGCTGAACACAATGAGGAAACTCGTTGCAAATGCAAACACGATTCAAGATCAGTTCTTGCAGGTAGTTGAATACTACAACGAGTCAAGAAAAAGTTCTGAAAGAGGCTAAGGAAAAAACTTCATCTCGCAGTGAATGTGCCTGATGCAATAGATCTTCCTGAATGTGTCTCTATCATTGAGATCATTCCTGAGAATCTACCAAAAAATCAGTATCCAAAGAGATGAAGGATCTAAGGAAGATCAAGCTTAGATTTAGGGAAAGAAGAAATCAGACAAAAAAAGTCTGATTTTTTATTTTTTGAAAGTTGAACTTGGAGATTTTTGAGTGTCGTGAGTATACTACAGACAATGATCATTTTATTCACGAGGTCTGAATGGGAATTATCGAGAGAATCAAGAACCAGTTTGTGAAGTCGTTGCTCTGAAGAACGATTTCCTTCAATAAAAAGAACTTCCTCTGAAGCACGAGGAATATGCCTTTTTAATACTAAAGATTTCGTAGTTTCCAAGCAGAATTTTCTTGAGCTTTATGAGGGAATGCAGATATTTCGTGAGCGGTCAAAAAGATCGCAAATAATGTGAGTAAAAAAACGGTCTTTACTTAGAGGATCACAAAGGAAATCAACTCAAAGACAAATCAGGAGACTTGGAAATATCAAGGTTTTTAAGACTCCGACCTTTCAGGACTTCAAGAGAGATATTTTTTTAGAAACTACCTCATCACTGGAGAACTCTACATTGTGCCGAGCTTCAATCTCTACGGAGAGGTTGCAGGCTTCCAAGTCCTAGACTCAAGGATGATTACCAAAGTCTACGATCAATACGGAAATATCACAAAGTTTGTGCAATCCAGCTTTCTGAGTGGTCAGATCATAGAATACGAACCGTATCAGATCGCATACTTCCTCTACGATAAATCGTTGCACAACGAAAAATGATGGAAGATCCATTCTGACAGGTCTGATGTATGATGTGCTGAACGATCTGAATGCAGTCAGATCTAACTACTACTATTATAAAAAAACAGTGCCGTGCCATCAGCGATCCTCATCCTCAATGACTCAATGACTGAAGAGGAGATACAAAAATGCAAAGGATCAATTTGAAGCTCAGTATAAAAGGCTTGGAAAAACAGTCATAAAATGCTCATTGGAGCTGGAGTGAGTGATATAAAAACGCTCTCATTCTCTCCTCGTGATATGGATACAGTCGCTCAGAGAAAGATCACAACGGAGAAAGTCGCAGCTGCGTTCTGAGTGCCAAAAGTCTATTCTCTGATACTCCGATGATGTGAACTACAACAATGGAGACAACAACTCTAAGGAGTTCTACAAGGGGACAATCTATCCTATGGAATCAACCTTTGAGCATATCTTGAATAGACTTGCGGAGATGTTTTTGCCTGAGGTTGCTGAGCAGTATGTGATAAAATGTGATTGAGAGGTTATACCTTTCTCTGAAGAATACCTAGAATCGCAGAGAAAGGATCTTGCAAGTGGTATCAAGACTATCAACGAGATCAGAATTGATAGAGGTCTTGAAGCAAGCAAAGAAGAGAATGCAGACAAGCTGATCATCTCAAGGAATATGGTCTTGCTGGAGGATGCTTCACTAGATGCGGTTTTATCTCCTGATGAAGTATAAAATGGGGGTATCTGCAGACTACAGGAGACTCCTGAAAAAAGAGGCGAAAAGCCTATACCACTTGTCAGAAGAGCTTCAAGAAGCAGGAGCAGTTCTTGATGGATCATTTAGAGGAACTCTACACAAAGTTCCCTCTTCAGATTTCTCTTGCATACGAGCATCTCAACAAAGCCCCCAACCTTTATAAAAAAGGTCAATACGAGGACTATGTTGAAGAGCCTCTCGGTAGCTTCCGAATGGAAATGTGAGTCGATGATCTGATTGATAAGCTGATGAATCCGATCTCCAAAGGAGTGGAAAAAGGCTACAAAAGAACACGGAGAAAATTCAGAACGATTTTGGAAGAGAATGCTCTGATCTATAGTCTCGATACGATCCTGAACTATGTGAAAGATCGAGGCAAACTTCAGCTTTCAAACTTCCGTTGAGCAATATCACACACGACCAAGTTTGAGGTTGTAAAAAGTTCTGAAAGACTGACTCAATAATCAGCTGACCTACAATCAGGTCAGGGACAATATCATCAAGGTCAATAGTTCGCTTTTTCTCTAAAGCGAGAGCGAGAACAATCGCAGTTACTGAGATGGCAAAAAGCCTACGAATACGGAAATGTTCAGCCTATGAGACAACTGCAATCAATTTGAGTTCCTGTATTGAAGCAATGGCAAACTTGCGAAGATTGAAAGGTAAGACCTGAGCATACGGAATGCGAACAACTAGGACGAGTTCCTTTAGACTTTGTATATCCCTCAGTTTGAGTGCAATACCCTCCAGGCTGACCAAACTGTAGATGCACAATACTACATAAAAATCAATGACTAATTTTATCACATAAAAAAGTCAGTAATGAAGAGAAAAGAAATCAAGCTAGTGAAAGAAAAAGAATTTCTTTCAAGTCCTATGGGACAAAAAAATCAGTGCAAGACTTCGAGGAAGATGGAGTCAAAGGTGTTGAGATTGAGTGATATGCTTCCACTAAAGACAAGGACAGAGGTCACGACATCGTCGATCCTCAAGCATTCAAAAACGCACTTGATCTTTATATGACCAATCCTATTGTGCTTTTTACAACATAATATGGAGAAGCCGATCGGAGTCGTGACTGAAGCAACAATTGACGAGAATGGTCTGTATATTAAGGCTAGGATCACTCAAGATGTGGACTGAGTAATCAGTGCAATCAAAAAAACGGAGTATTGAGAGCCTTTTTCTATCGGTTATAAGATCTTAGACAGTGAGTTCTTGGAGGAAGAGACTTCTGATGGTCGAGATTATGCGAACATCATCAAGGATCTGAGTCTCTTTGAGATCAGTGTAGTGTCTGTGCCTATGAATGCTTACTCCTTGATGAAGTCAATGCAAGACTGCTTTGAACTCAAGGAGGTTGCTGAGGAAGAAAAAGAGGTTGTTGCAGAAAATGCAAAAACCACTGAAGATCAAGAAGAAAAATCAGCTGATGAAGATGAGGAAGCCGAGTCTGACAAAGACAAGGAAGAAAAGAAGTCTGACTCAGATGATGAATCTGATGAAGATGAAGAGCAAGATCCTCCAACAGATACAGATGACTCAGATGAAGAAGAGGAAGACAAAAAGTCCCTTGCTCCAGAAGGTAAAAAAAGCAGATGAAAATTCTGACATAGAAGAGCCTGAGAAATCGGCACAACCTGAAAATGGTGCTGAAACTGCACCAGAGAGCAAAAAGCTCTCGGAACGGCTGAAGGATTGAAGGATCTTCAAATCAAATCAGTTGAAAAACTTCATCTCTTCAGAGATGAAATCAATTGAGAAGAAGTTCTTGGATCAGCTCGCAGAAAAAAAGATGAGAAGATCTGAAAAACTAGAAGAGAAGCTGAAAAAATGCTCTCGAACTGCTCGGAGGAACAATTGAAGTCCTCTGACAGCTTGACAAAGCGGTAGCAAATACCGTGATCAAGACTTGATACACTTATCAAGCACCTAAAACGAAGCAAAACTCAAGCAAGTATAGCTCGCTTGTAGCTAAGCTTCAGGATTCTTAATCCGACTTTTTTTATTCTATTAGTTATTCAAAAAATGAATATCAAAAGAACTTATGATGAAAGCGAAAAGTATCGCTGGAATTGCTTATGATGAAAAAGATTTTGCTGAGGTAGAAACCAAAGCAAACGAGGTAGTGCATACCAATAATACTGGAATGGGTAAGGAGTTGATCCCTACGAATGTGATGATTGATCCTATGCTTGATCTAGTTCCTAATTATTCAAAGCTTTTTGCCTTTGTTGCCAGGTAATCACGGAAACAATATGCCAATCTCGGCAAAAGTTCCTGTAATCTGAGAAGCAGGACTTTTCTCAGGGAATAGCGAATGGACAACAGGAGTAGAGATCCTCACTCCAAAGGCAAAATTGACCAAAAACAGGCGATGTGACAATCGTGCAAGGTCAGTTTATTCTTACAATTCTTGTTTCAAATAGAGAATTGAACTACTGACCTGAACAGCTTGAAGCATTGATCAGAGAGAATCAACAGATCTGCTGCAAGAACTATTGATAGTGCAATCATCAATGCAGATACCGCATCTAGCGGAAATGTGAACGGAAAGTATGATGCGAATGCTTATTTTGCACAGATTGACAACGGTATCAGAAAGGTTGGTATCGCTAATACTGTCGTGAATGTAGGAGCAATGACAGCAAAATCATACCTTGATGTTGTAGCAGTTCTTGATGAGGGCTATCAAGCAGACCTTGAAAAACCTTTTGATTATCGAGCCAAACAACATTTACTTGAAATCACTTGCATTCGATGAGGTGATCACGGTTGATAAGTTCGGAGCTCAAGCAACAATCCAAAAGCGGAGTGCTTGCGAAAGTATGGAATATTGACAAGATCGTTGCAAGAGATTTCCCTGCTTTGACTGCTGATTCAGGAGTAGTATCTGAGACAGGAAGTCAGAACAAAAAGGGATCTTTCGCAGTAATCTATAAGCCTGCAGTGCAATATGGATTCAGTCAGCCTTTGGAAATCGATGCTTTTCAAAGTGCCTGGAAAGGGAGTTGCTCTTGTTGCAACAATGGAATTTGGATCTGCTATCGCAAACCAAGTAGCAGGTCTCGGAAAAGACTGTTGGACTTGGAGCGAGATGTGACTCTTTAATCTTTATCTCTCAAGGGGGTGTCGTGATTCACGACATCCTCACTAGAGAGGCTTTTATCTTGTGTATTGATACTAAATGAAACAAGTATTTGAACTCAAAAACATATCTGAAGAAACTCAGCTCGTTCTCAACGAGAACTTGGAGAAAGTGGAAGTAGAAGCTGGAGAAACATTCAGAACTACAGAGAGAAGCTACCTGAAAAATTATGCTCATATCTTTGCTTTAGCTAGTGATGAAGAGCAAAAAAGGCAAAAAAATCTGACTCAAAAATCTGAGTCTAAGGGTAAAAAAAGCAAAAGATCAAACTCCTGTAGATCCTAATTCTACGCTAGATCCTGTAGATCCTGAAACTGAAGAAAACAGCTCAGAAACTGAAGATACTTCAGAAACTCAAGGGGCTGAGAATACTGCAGAAACTGAGGAAACTTCTGAAACTGAGGAGGAAGAAGAAAAAGCTGAATCTGAAACTGAAGAAACTGCATAATTTAGAGTATAAATCCTTAGAAAATGTATTCAAATCTTGAACTTTTCAAGCAATATATCGGAGTGAGCGGAAACGAGCAAGACCAGCTCTTGACTTCTTTCCTCAAAACTGCGTATCAGAAAAATCAACAAGCTTTGCTGAGTTGATAGCTTTTTTGCTGAAAGATCGTGAGCAGATGGTGGATCTGAGAGCGATTGTTGAAAAGCTCAAGAGGATTGGAGGTTTACCTGAAAAAAATAAACCAGTCAAGCTGATCAAAAAGATCAATGGAGAAGTATATTCAGGAGTCAAAGGAAAAAGACTATCTCGTGATCTACGAGAGAAGAGTGATCTTTCAGAGGCTGCCGCTCAATGACTTCTGATTTTTTTGACTTTTGAGTATGAGGCTTGATATGCTCAAGAAGATCTTCCTGATGATCTGAAATTGATGGAGATGATGCTAGCAAGCTGAATGTGGCAACAGCACTGAAACGAGTGAGTGCAAAGCTACAAACTCGGAGATGAGCAGATTGTCTTTGGCTCTGCTAGTGGTGGAGGTGCTGATGATCAATTCTTCAGCTTCAAAACCTTACTCAACAAGTATAAAAACTTTAATCTTCCAGTATAAGCAATGACAATCTTCTATACAAAAAGCAGTTCTCTCTAGGCAAGAGAGAAACGAAAAAAATGGTCACTGCTCGAGTAGAAAAAGGAAGCTTTCCTGCAATGTGCAACCTGTCTCAGACAAGGACGGAATCACTGGAGGCTCAATGCTGACTACTAAAAAAGCTCTACACTGACCACCAAGACCTCAAGCCTTGAGACAAATTGACTATTGATGGAGTCGTGTATATTGTGGATTCCGTGCAAGATTGGAATTGACTCAGGAGAAAATTCAAAAAAGCATTTATCAATGAGAGTAAGGGGACATAATGCTCAAGTGAGATCTTAAAAAATAGAAAATCTTGATGAGAACTTCTCAAAAGTCAATTCAGTTAGTATTGATGAAGATTTCCTTACGATTTCCAACGCTGCGAAAGAATATGCTCCTTATCTTTCAGGGACTCTCAGAAGATCAATCTGAATTGCTACTCATAGAATTGCTCAGGGCGTAGTAGTTGTATGATCTCCTGTAGCCTATGCAAAAAGGAGGAATTTGAAAACAATCTTAATCCTGACAGAAAGTTCTATCTGCAAAGATGATACACGATGAACATCAATACTCTTGATGAAATAATCCAAGAAAGTATGAGAAAAGTCCTGAAATAAACGAAAGCTTTACCTTTTCAATGATAATAAAGAATGCAAACATTCTGATTCAAAGAGATTGGAGATGTGATCTATGCAAAAAAATGCAAGAGATCAAAAAAATACTGACTGAAGAGTTGGTGCAGTCTTCAATAGGGACATTAAGATTGAAAACGGCGTGAGTCTTCCTGCGATCATTATCACTCCTTGAAGCTGAACAATTGACTATTTAGACTCTTGCTCCTACAGAAGCAGAGCAAGCTATACAGTCAGGCTTCTGGATTCTCTTCAGGAGAACTACGGAGAAGTTGAAGACAATTTCAGGATCGTTGCTGATATGATCACGGCGAGACTGAAAGAAATCTGAAAGATCTCACGGAATAATAATGATGGCAGGGAATACCATCAGTTGCCGTTTCGATTATCAACGAGGCTTCACTGATACGCAAGAGCCTCTGAGAGTATTCGAGATCAACTGCAACTTTGAAATCGTGGAAAACTAGTTTTATATCACAAAATATCGGCAAATGGCAAGAATTTGTAGAGACTGTCCTGAAAAAGAGACAGAAAAACATTGACCTTGAGAAAGTGGAGGTCAATCAAGAGAAGAGATTCTCTTTTCCGAGGCTCTGAGTCTCGGTCGTGGCAAAAACTCTTGAGGAAGCTCAAGAAAAAGTCAAAGCTCTCAAGAGTGAAGACTACTCAAAAATCTTTAGATTCTAATCAATAATCAGAATGGCTGAAGCATTTATCGGAAGATTGTCCGCAATTGGACTAGGTAAGGAAACAACAAGAGGAACAAAGGTTGCTCCTAAGGTATGGATTCCAAAGACTACAGGGGTATTGAGTCCATCGTTCGAGGTGGCAACTGATGACTCAGGGTATGGAGTGATTGATGAAGTATTTGATACGATCACAACAAAAAAACCTCTCTAAACTGAGTTTGGAAGGTATCGTGAGAGATAACTTCATAGGCTATCTTTTGCTTGGGGCTCTCGGAAGCTATGAGAAACTCAAGGTATTCAAAGGAACGGTCTCAGGTGGAACGCCTAAGAGAGGGACAGGGTTGCAGGAGGAACAGCAACCCTCAGAAAGATCGTAAAAAGTTGGAGCTGATCTCTACTACTGCTTCTCAGGGAATGTCTCAGGAGCAAGTATCACAAATGGAACTTGGACTCTTGCAGCAACTCCAGTGAATAATATCAATGCTCACTTCTTCTCTAGGGCAAATACGAACAACCTGCAGACTTTTACGCTCTATGGAGATGATCCTGTTGCCTCAAGTTGTGCTCCTTATTCAGTGATCAATAACCTCGAGATCTCGTGTGAGGTGGCTGACTTCGTAAAATTCTCAGCTGAATTTATGGGGAAAACAAATGCAACCTGTAAATCAAGGGGAAGTGACTCCAGTCTATGCTGATGAGCCTGCATTTACGGCTTCAATGGCTGGAGTGAGATTCGCAGATAATGAAGCAGGTCTCAACTCTGCGACTGAGGTATGTATGCAAAACTTCAGGCTTGCTATCAATAAGAATATCACTGACATTCAATGTTTCGGAGATACTGATGTGTCTGCATTCTATGGTCAGCAACTCGGTATCGAGGGGGACTTTGAAGCGGTGTATAATGACACAACGCTCAGAGACTATGTGATCAATTCAAGCAAAAAGGCTCTCAGATTTTATGCTGAGAACAAGCAGAACGGATACTCTGCGATGTTCATTGATGTGATGAAGTGCGGTCTCAATGAGTGGACTCCTACGGATAACAACAACGAACTCACAAAGCAGACAATGTGATTCTCTGCTCAGTATGACAATGCATCAGGGACTTCTATTGAAGTCTTACTCTTCAACTCTAATTCTCAAGGATACTAAAAAACTTGATATTTACAAAAAGCTACTTCATAAAGTGAAGTAGTTTTTGTATAAAAAAAGTGAAAAAAAGATTTTGCAATTGTAAAACAAATCTATATAATGTAGATACATTTATATCAGACAAACAGGAAGATGAGCAAAAAGAGAAAGTCAGAGAAAATTTCTCAAAGATCCTTGCACTGTAAGCCTCTCTCAGATTAGAACCTTTCTTATTTCAGAGTGATTTATTGAGGTTGATGCTTGAGGCTCTCACTTCAAGATTGAGGGGAAAGATTGAAGAGCTTTCACTATTCCGCTTCATCACTGAGATTGTCTGAATGTTTACAAAAGAAAGCTCAAAATCTTTTATTTAAGTTATCAAAAGTAGGATGAAAAAGAATGAATTGATCTTGTATATTCCAGTGGGAACGAAGAAGTTCCCTCTCATTATCAGAGAAACTGGAGAAATAGACCCTGATGACTGAGAAGTTGTTGAAGTTTATTGTAAAGAAGCAAATCTTGATCAGCCATATCTCAAGGCTGATATTCCTGTATTGTTGCAAGATATAGGGAGCAATGATTGAGGCAGAACAAGCAAAGAAAAAAAGATGATACGATCAATATCAGAGTAAAGGCAAGAGACAAAGTGCTTTTTGCAACAATACGCCCTCAGCTGGTGGGTATCGCTCTTTGAGTGAATATCTCATTGCAAAAAGGATTGCAAGTTGCATAGATATTGATATTATATCAATATATTTATTTGTTTACTAAACAACACAATGAAAAAAATGTCCTTTTTGTGCTGAAGAAATACAAGCAGAAGCAAAAGAAATGTAAGCATTGCTGAGAATTTTTTTAGAGCAAGAGAAAAACAAAATAAAGACTGAATCGGAGACTTTTCAAAATGCAAAAATTCTGAAAGAATGACCAGCAAAACATTCGTTGTCCAAAAATGCTGATTCCACGGAATAACTAAAAAAATCAAATGAGACTATAATCCTATTATTTTTTTGGATTCTATTCTTGTTTTTTTCCTGTAATTTGAGGTATCTTATATTATCTCTTCACTTCCAAGGATAAATATGTTTTGTCCTCATTGTGAGACTGATTATTTGGAGGTATTGTCTTAAGCATCATCAAATGAGATAAAAATGAGAAATCAGACAAAAAGTCTGATTTTTTTATTTTTGAAAGTTGAACTTGGAGATTTTTGGATGTCGTGAGTATACTGAAAAACGAGCTGAGAGTTTTTCTCTTGTTTACTCTCAGCTTGTCAAAAACGAGAGAAAGCTTTTTATACCTTACAAATAAGAGAATGCACAAAAGAAATCAAAGTAATGCTCAATGGGGCTGAAAAAGTAGTAGAATTTAAGGAGACTTACACAAGGAAGATTGATAGAGAGTTTAGCAACCTCCTTTTCGGAGAGGGAAGCGTGACAGGGAAAGATGTGAGTCTTACACCTGCTAACATTCAGAAAGCGAATGACTACCTCATTGAAGCAATGACTAATCTTACTCCTGAAGAAATTGACGAACTTTCAGTGAAAGATTTTTGATGAAATTTTTGAAAGTTGTTGTCGAGATCAAAGGTGTCCCCCTCAAATAGAACTGACTCTCAATCAGTTCAGAAAAAAACTTTGAGGACAAAAAGCAATGTAAGCAAAGAACATAGAGACTATATATTGATCAAAGAACTCTATCACTGCACACCAAATCAACTTGACGAAGTAGATGAGCATATTCTTCAGCTCCACTACTCTATGCTGATGATAGAAAGACAAGAAGAATACTTAGAAAAACAAGAGGAATGAACAAAGAAATAGTCAAAAAATTCATTTCCTAAAAGAAGATAATGTATGAGTGATAGTCAATACAAATTGAGGCTCGTTATTGATGCAGAAAAATTCAGCCAATGCTGAATTTCTGAAAGTTCAAGCAGAAGTCGAAAAACTAAAAAAACAGATGAAAGAGCTTGAGACCAATATAGAGGGAATGATGACCTCGTCAGGCTCTTTTGCTGATAGACTTAAAAAGTCCCTCTCCTCAATCTCTTTTGCCACAACAATTCAAGCTGCAAAAGAACTTTTGGAACACTTTTTTTCTAATATCTCACAAGAAATCTGGAATAGAACAGGAGCGGCTGCAGCTGCACTTGAGCCTATTGAGAATGGATTCAAAAGACTATCAATGCAAGCCTGAATTGCTTCTGATCAAATGCTTTCTGCTATGAGGAAAGCATCGCTCGGAACAGTGTCAGACTTTAATCTAATGACTGCAGCAAATAAGGCTTATTCTCTCGGAGTGGTTAGCAATACTGATCAGATGACAACGCTGATGGAGATTGCGAGAGTCAAAGGTCAAGCAATGGGAAGAACGATGAACGAGGCTCTCGATGACATCGTGACAGGTCTCGGTCGTGGATCAGCAATGATTCTTGACAACCTCGGAATCGTAGTCAATCAGACTGAAGCTCAAAAAAGCCTATGCTGAATCCATAGGTAAAACTGTAGAGCAACTTTCTGAACGAGAAAACAGGCTCTCATCAATGCAGTAGTAGCACAAGGAAAAACTGAGCTTGAATGATTATGAGAATCAACGCTCGGATTTTCTGATAAACAGGAAAAATTATCAACTACATTAGAAAATATCGCAACTACTTTTGGAAAGAGTCTTTTGCCTTCAATCTGAGAGGCTTATGATAAAATCAACGCTTGGCTTGATGATCATATTGAATCAATAGAGCTTGCAGTTTCCGCAATCGGAGAAATGATCGGAAATCTGATCTCCACGATCACAGATTCCTTTTCTCAAGCATTTTCTATAATTTGAGATATTTTACACAATACTGTTGATCTTTTTGCTGAGGGATCAACAACATTGCTTTGATATGATCTTGAATGAACGACAGCTCTCAAAGGAGATTGGTCTGATTTTTTCTATTTTTTTCAGCAAGGAATTTCAGTAATTTTGGGAGTTGTGCAAGTTGCAATTGGTTATATCAAGGGAACGTGGGAATGATTGAAGGCTTTTGTAAATGCTCTTGTAGATGATATTGTGACTGTTTTTACTGGAGGAGCTGATGGAATTGCACAAGTATGGTCTAACATTGTCTCAGATGTTACAACCAATCTGAAAAATGGCAAACGCTGCTATATCAGTAGTAAATTGGACTATTGAACAATTTAATAAAATTCCTGGAGTAGATATTGGTAAATTCGATCTTATAGCAATCACAGACAGTTGAAGTAAAAAGTGCTATTGGGGCACGAACAAAACTCATCACTGAGCCTATAAAATGAGCAAAAAGAAGCAGGAGAGAAGGTGCTTGATGGAATGATTGATACTTATGAAAAAAAGAGTAGAAAAGCTGAATAAAACTACTAGTTCTTTAAACATTGGGAATAAGACTCTTGATCTTTGAGCTTCTCAGATCCTGACAAGAAATCCTGAAGTAAAGAAAAATTCTAACCTCGAGAAACTCAAAAAGGAAATGGAGGAATATGCCAAAGAGACAAAAAGAATCCAGCAAGATGTTTATAAAAGCAGTTCAAAAAAGAGGCTGACAACTGGCTTTAGCAATCAGGTCAAGAACATCAATGAGTTGGACAAAGAGTTTCAAAAAGTCCTTTGATAAAAATTCAGGACAAGATTGATGATACTACAAAAAAACATCGAAAAATCTGACAAAAATATCTCAGATCTTAGAAAAAAGCTCGTAGAACTCCAAGTAGAACAGACAGAGAGCGTTGCAAAGGAGTATGTAAAAAGCCAAAAAGAGATGGAGAGTCTCGAGGAACAATACAAGGGACTCAAAGAAGTTGCAAATGGCGTAAGCCGTGAGGATCTCAAAGGAGTCGGAGGAATCGGAAAGTATGATGTAGACTTGATCAAAAAAATATAAAGACTATCAAGATGAGATGAAGTCTGCATATACTGGACTCTCTGAGGAGGAGAGGAAAGCTATGGATGAGCAGATCGCCTATCAAGAGCGATACCGATGACTGAATAATGTAGAGAAGATCAAGGGAGGACTACAGGATTAAAAAGAAGAAGTCCAGTCTGAACTTGATGCAAAAAATTTCCGCTCTTAATACCGAGCAAGAAACGCTCAGATCTCTCAAAAAGGAGCAACAAAAACTTCAGGACGAGTGGATCAAGAGAATAGATGAAGAAGTCCTGAAATGGAAAGAAATGTCTGACAAAAAAAGCAGGCTTTTGAAAAAGCAGTATATGGAAATTTTGAAATCAACCATCAAAAAGCAAGTAGATATGACCAACAAGCTCGTGGAGCAATGGAACGCAGTCTATAGGGCAAAAATGAGAGCAATGTCTGCTGGTGGTGGAGGTGGTAGTAGCGGATCAAGAGCTAGTGGATGACCAGTCTATCAAGGGAATGCATATCTAGTCGGAGAAGCTTGACCTGAGATGTTCGTGCCTGCTACCAACGGAAAAAAATAGTAAAAAAATTCTGATCTCTGAGGGCGGTGGAGGCAATATCTCCGTGAATGTGAATCTCTGAGGAGTCTCAATCAACAATGGATCAGATGAAAAAGAACTTACGCAAAAAAATCACGGAATCTATTGTCAGAGAACTCGTTCTCTACAAAAAGGGATCAGATAACTTTAGAACATAAAAAAGCTGATTATGGCAAATATCGCACAATTCAATTCAGTCTTATTCAATGCTTGAGCAGCAGGCAAGAGCATTGCAGGAACGAAAAGACCTCGTGATCTTCAACGGTTTTTTTGATTATTGAATGAAACCTATGTGACCACAAGGCTGAATGTGCGAAATATGCCAAGTATCAATCTCCTGCAGGTATCCAATCCAAAAGTCAGACTGAGGAATTTTTGCTAGATAGATTCTACAAGGACAGATCTATCACGATTGAGGGACATATCAGAGCTGAGAACTACGAAGAGATGCAAAAAGATCGATGCACTCAAAAAGCCATTGCAACCAAGCAAGGCTTCTTGGAGTTTAAGTTTGGGGAAAAGCTACAGGAGAATCCTTTGCACGCTTGCAAATTCTGACATCATCAGCAGAGAGTCTTACGATGTGGATCACGGAAAAATTTACGCTGACTTTCAGAGCTGAAAAGCCTTTCCGATCTGAGAAGCAACGAGGAAGTGTGCTATTTCAAGGGGTAAACGATGAAATCAACGGCGATGTATTCAACGCTGGATCTGAGTATTCTGAGCCTATCATCAACATTCTCGTGAACTCAGCAAGCGGAGCAAACGAGCTATCAATCACGATCGGAAAAGAAACGATCAAGATTGCAAAAAGCTCTGAAAGCTGATGATATTGTGGACATCAACACGGAAGAAAAAAACAGTCGTGATCAATGGTCAGCCTACGGATTTTTTTCAGGGAAATTCCCTAGACTTCAAGCAGGATTGAACATTATGAATCTCAGATCTAACGGAACATACAATTTTGATGTCTCAGTTTTATTTCCTAAAAATTTCCTCTAATGATCAGAAATTTAGAAATTCAAGGAAATAAAAATCTGATCATTGCTCCTTGCATCCTATCAGTCTACGATCGGAAATCTCGGAGAGGTTGCTTTCCAGTGGTATGTAGATTGAATTGCTATTGAATGAGCGAATGAGATGACTCATAAAAGCCTTGCAGGCTGGAGAGTATATCGTTGCCGTTCTTCCTCAACGACTCAAGGGGAACAAGGAGCGATTCAGTATTCTGAAGCTTTTTGATCGAAGATATAAAAAGAAAAGCCAATTGAAAAAGGAATACTTGGTCAAACTTTATGATAGCAAGTTGAACTTTGTGAAAGTGTGTCCTCTGAGTATAATCACGAACGACATCAGCTTCTCAGAGTCCATCAATGCAGGACAAGGAGAGTTGATGCTGAGTCTGAATTTGCCTATTGATACGGACTACTTTGCAGATGTGAAGTATATTAAAGTCTTTGTGAGTGATAGTGCAGGGCTGGAGGATTATCTGATTTACTCAGGCTATCTGAGTAAATACACAAGGATCTACTCCAACAACAGAGAGAACATTCAGGCTCACTTCCTTTCGCTCTTCAGCCTCTTCAATGAGATCTACTACAAGCAAGGCGGAGAGACAAAATTCAAAAAATCCTGAGATCCTGCGAGCTTGATCAAGGAGATCGTGGATCAGGTTTCTGAAGCCTACCCTAATCTCTTCAGCTATACCGCAGAAAGCATCAAGAATTATGGTAAATCTATCAATCTTGATGTGACAGATAAAAAATGCGGAGATTTGATAGCAGAAATCGTAGGAGGGACAAATTATCGGTTTTTTTCTTTGAGCGGACGGCGTTATTCACTATAAGCCGAAAACCAAGCCAGATTTCACACTACTTTTACCTATGAAAGAGATGTGAAGGCTCTGACGATCCCAACAGATTTTGAACAGGTGGTCAATGCGGTCAGGGTGCAGTATGGTTATATCTGAGGTCCGCATAGCTGAATAACTCAGTTTGCGGAAAATCAAGAATCTATCAAAAAATACTGAAGAAAGGAAGTGACGCTCGTGAACCAATCCCTCTATGGAGAGGAGAGTGCAAACGAGTATCGTGATCAGTATCTGCTCCAGAACAGCAGAGACAAAAAGAACATATCAGTCACGGTCAATTCACTCTACCAGATTGAGAAGATCCATCCTTGAGATACGGTAAAAATCAGAAATCTCGGTGTGGAAGTCTCAGGACTCCAAGTCGCCTCAGTCTCCTACTCCTACGAGCAAGCAACGCTCAAACTGGAGTATGCAACAACCATCGGAAAAGAGATTTTTACTTCTAGCAACTAAAAGATGAGCAGATACCGAAACTACGGAATGGAGAACAATGTCTTCTCTGAACTGAATGTGCCTCTCTGAGTGCTATCAACATCAGTGCAGGTCAAACAGGGTCAAGGACAAAGGCGAGGGACGAAGTTTCCGATCCTCGCAACCTTGGAGAGCTTTGATACAGAGGGGAAATGTATCAAAAGAGATGAGTGAAGATCACGGCAATCAACGGAGATGTCTTCACAATTCAGAGGAAATTCTTCTCGTGCCTTGCAAACGATGAAGCGAATGTGCAAGGTCGCCTCTCCTTTGACTTCGTGATCTGAGATAGGATCTCAATGTATATTCCAAAAGAGATCATTGAGAGGCTGAATGATGCAGTCAATGACCTCTACGACAACGGAAATGAGAGGATCAAGGGCTCTACCTACTGGATGACTCGGAATTGAGGTCACTGATGGAAATGTAAGAGTCTGAGCACAAGAGTTCTATTATGAAGGAGGAACTGCTACGCTGATTGATAACGCAACCAACTATGTGATGCTGAATGGAGCCTCGCAGATCGTGATAGATACTGCAGGTTGGAACCAAAAGTTTGTGAAGATCGCAACAATAAAGACAAAAGAATTGAGCGATCACGGACATCAAGCAATGGAAAAATGGATGCGATCGGAGGAGAGATCTGAGGTTGAGGAGGATTCAAGAATGTTTCGCAGTGTAAGTATAGAGGATGAAATCTCGTGCAATTTTTGGCTGATGGAGAGTGGTTTGATCTAACCTACCAGAGCGGAAAACTCAAAACAGTTAAAACAGGAGAGAAAACCTATACGATCACTTATAGATGAAGACTAATCCAAATCAAAGAAAGCTAACTTTTTATTTGCTAATCAAAAATATGTTCTCAATAAATGTCAATAATCAAGGACAAAGGAATCTAGCTAATAACTTTCTCAATACTCCATATCCAGATTTTTTTCTCAAATTTTGATTTTCCCAGATCAATGAATAGTTAGTAATTTATGAGAGTTCGGAAAAGATGGGATTGCGATTGTTGAACAATCAAGAACTCGTTGAGTAGGATTTACTGGAGTTGATACCAATCTGGATGCAAACAAGTGGGATACGGAAGGCTCTTCCTCCTGATCTGCTAGAGGTATGAGGCTCCAGACAAGTGCTTGAGTTTTTTAGAAATAACACCAATAGCACAACAAAAACCTTTATCACAAAAATGGAGATGTAGAGGCGAACTCTACTGAGGCGAAATAGTGTGAAAAAATAAGTTCTATGGTCTTTGCTTCTTCTGTAGCTAAAAGAAAGTTCTTGGCATAATGATTTTTATATTGAGTGTAAAATTAAGACCACTTTTTGAGGTTGCCGTCAAATTGCTCCATTTGGACTGAAGAATCACAGAAATTGGAAAACTTAATATGGATCTACTAAATATTGATGGAATCTATAGATATAATGCCACCGACCTGAACAAAGTGGGGACTTTTTGGTGAAGGACACTTTGACTGAGTGAAAGCCCTTGCGTGAGATATTGTCTTTTTGTGAACTAAAACTAGAGATGATTTCTACACTTAAATGATGAGGAAGTGAGTATTGACAATTTTTAGTTGATACCGCTGTTTTTGGGAAATCCAACCTGAGTAAATGGAACTCATTTAGTAAATGGAATCGATAAAAAATAATACTTATACTTTTGCGATGGGGTCATCATACCCAATGCCAATCCAAATCAGTATTGAATAACTTTTATTCTCTAAAAAAATATTACCAATGGAAACACCAATCAACCACGAATATCCAGAAGAATTGGATATGAAAAAAATTCCGATCCAGACCTGCAGACGCCTGCGAGGAATGCAGACGAAAATATATCGGTATGACCTACAAAAGAATTTCTTCCCTCTTGGGAGGCACTCAAAAGATCACGAGGGCGAAGTTCCTGAGTGATATGAGCTCGTGGAAGAAGTTCACTCAAATCCTTTTTACCAACGAGGAAAAGACAATCAAAGTGCTAGCTCAAATACCAGTCAAAGAACCTTCAGAGGTTATTGCGGAGAAGATCCAAGAACTCAAGCTGAAGCTTGCTCTTGGAACAATCACAAAAATAGAGAGGGACACACTCAGTCTCCTCGTAAAATAGTTTTTATCCTTAATCATAAAAACAGAAAATGACACTTGATACACAAAAAATTATTGAAAAAAGCCTGAAAAGCTTTTTGAACGATTACCTCGAGCGAGAGAGGGACATTCGTCTTCTTCATTATTATTGCTCTAGGAGCAGTGATCTTCAGTATCGTCTACTTTACAGATAACATCAATACAATCATCAAAGATCACAATGTTGCAGTGAAGGAGCAGAGACAAGAGTTTTTGCAGGCTCTCAAAAGATCTCAAATAGTTTTTATCTTCTATTCATAATACAATGAAAGAACTATGGAAAAACAAACAAAAGCCTTCAGGGTTTTGTGCTGGCAAATCTTCAATGCTGGTGTAGCATTTCTCCTCAGCTCTCTTGGAGGGCTAGAGTGAGAGATAAAAGTCCTTGCGGTAGGGCTAGCGATTCCTGTATTGAACATTATCACAAAGTGGGTCAATACACGCTTCTTCGGAGATCTCGAGCGGAGAAATCCGAAGAAAAAGTAAAAATAAATCTGATTTTTATTCTCTATACTTACGAAAAAATGGACGAAAAAGAATTGCAAAATGTAGTTATCAGTAACGATACTGAGTGATTTACTCAAGAGGACTATCTGCATATTCCGTGATATGCGACGGTTATGGAAGAGTATACTGGCGAAGCTGATTTGCCAGAAAAAATCGTGTATAATAATACACCGATTTTGGATCAGGGCTCAGAGTGAGCCTGTTCTGTCTTTTGAATAACCAAAGCCGAAAATGAGGCGGATTGGTTTGATAGTAAGACGATTTTGGATGCAATGAAGATCCGAAAGGAGGCAATAAAAGCCTGAATCATTCCAGATGGAGGGAAGAATGGTTGGTCTATGTCTGGAGCTCTAAAATTGATGAAAGATCTCTGATACATTCAAGGCTACTACTTCTGTAGCACACCAGCTGAAGTCAGACTAGCACTGAGTAAAAAGCATATGTGTTATACAGGTGCCAGGTATATCAGATGGCACCAGACTGGAGTTACTCATACACTGACTCCTGATAAGGATGCTAATGCTGGACACTTGTTCGCCTTAACGGGGATTGATAACGAAAAATATCATCATCCAAACAGCTGGACTGAGTGATGGGGTGATAAAGGTTTCTTCTATACTCCTTTTTGGACTCCAAAAGTGGCTTTATTCCATCGTAGCAATCATCGATAAGAAGAATGCTAGTCCTGAGGTGGTGATTGATTCAGCTGATAGCGAAAAAATGGTGGAGATGAATATCCGAAATGGAAAGTTGCCGAATGAATCATTGATCAAGCTCCACGCAGTATTGATGGTTATGAGAGCTTTCCACAACGAGTTTGACGATAACAAAGCCATTCAGAAGGCTCTCGAACTCTGAGTCGTAAGCTCTGTGAATTGACCTCTCACAAAGAGACGATTCCTCAAGATGATATTTGTCGCTTTGTATGGTAGAACAAGCCAAGAGGAACTCATTCCAGATATTGCTATTGATCAGGGTATTATCAAGTCCAAAGTTGGATTGGATGAGCCAGTCAAGAGGTATCACGCAAGTCTTATGATTGCGAGAGCCTTGAGATTCTCTGGAAAGATTGAGTAAGGCAGGATGTGTTTACATACCGCACCACGATTGAAAGAGATCGTGGTTTTTTTCATAAAAATTATCTAAAGTTAGATTCTTTTATACGATTTTTATGTGAAAAAGAGAAAAACCTGAGTTTTTTTGTATAAAAAGTATACATTTCTCTTGATTTTTGTATAAAAAAATGTATACTACTCTTGTTGTTTTATATCAGAAAGTGAATTATGGCGAACATCCTCATCTTTAAGCACGAGGAGATGGAGAAACTTTATAGAGACCAAGACTTTTTGACTCAAGACTTCCTCAAAACTTAAGAAGAAGTTATGCAAAAAGTGTCAGATTCTAGAAGATACACCATCAATCAAAAAAACCTTGCGGCTCTGAACGGACTCAACTTTGAGCCGTATGAAGATCATTACAGCATCAGAGTAAACAAAAGGACGGAGAATTGAGTTTGATTATGCTCAAGACTGAAAAATCATCATCTTCAACATCTATGATGTAAACAATCACTACAAGAAGAACTTCTAGCTCTTCTTGTTAGCGAGCAACTAATACCCAAAGACCCAACAAAGACCTTTTTAGTTGTTAAACTTCGACAAACAATGAAACCATTCATCATCCATCCAGGAGAATTTTTACTCCGATGAACTCGAGGCAAGAAATCGAAGTCAGTCTTTTTTTGCTGACTTGATCGGAAAAAAACAAGACAGGAAGTAAATCACCTGATCACAGGAAGAAGGAATATAAATGCTGAACGAGCATTGAGAATCTCTGCAGCTCTTGGAACTGAGCCTCAATTTTGGCTTAATCTCCAAAAATAGCTATGATATCAAGACTCTTGAAGCGACAAAGGAAGCTCCTCAATTTGTGAAGATCAGAGAAAAGGCTGAATCATTAGTTTTAGCATAATCAGACTTTTTTTGCTTATTTTTAGCTTGATTTTTGGGCTTCGTGAGTATACTGATCCTTGTCTCACAAGAGACTTGTGTTGTTTGTAGACTGTTTGACCAACTTTCTATAGAGAAAAAAACCCTCAGCAATGAGGGCTTTTTTTGTATGTTAAATCTACAACAGTAGAAATCAATAATTCGGCAGAGGGCGAGGATTTGCACCTCGCAATCATAAGAGAAGTCTTATTCGTGGCACTTTTCAGCTCACTCTCAATACTCACTAGCTCCAATTGATGTTGCTCGAGTCATCAATCTTACTTAAGACTTTACACGTCGTCTACCTATTCCGCCACCTCTGCATATCTCCTCCAAAAAGAGGAGAAAAATCTGATTACCTGAGACCGTTCCTCTTGATGAATCTCCTGATGTTTCTCTTGGTAGTGCCGAAAAGTTCAGCCATATCATCATCAGAACACTTTCAAGACTTGATCATAGCTGAGACTTGATCTTGCATTCCTCTGAGAGAGTGATTGACTGCTATACGAGGCTCAGCTTTTTTTCTTTTTCTTCAGAAAATTCTCTCTCGGAATGTTAATTTTTTTACTCTCTAATCTGTTTTTCAACCCCTGCAATTTCTGCAGAGTCTCTTGTGGAGGAGAGTGTCTTTTTACGATCTCATTTTTGAGTCGCTTGACTTCATCTTTGAGACTCTTGATTTGTAAGGCTAGCTGAAGCCTAGAGACTGGTTTGATGATTTGTTTTTGCATCTTGATATGTGATAGAAGATAAAAAAACTAAAAGCACAAAAAGCACATAATAGATCAGCTTGAGAACTACTGCAAGCAGGATCAAAGGCACTCCAATGATCACTACGAGCATTATTAGAGCAATGATGATCTGATGGAATTTGAGTTTTTCCGCTATTTTTGGTCATCCGCTTTTTGGTTTAGAGGCTAAAAGTTTTTGCAAAAATCGAGCTGTTTTTACAAGCATTTCTTTGTCCAAGTCAAAAATATCACTTCCGATTTTTAGGGATTGCAAAGATTCCTTTGTAGGTCAGGAAGCTTACAATTTCATCCATAGCTCGTTCCTCTTGAAGCGTTATATCATCTAGTCCTGAGATTTTTATATCTAGTTTCTCTCACTCTCTGAGTGTGAGCATAAATTTGATTTCAGGTTTCTTTGTCATTATTCATCAATCAAAATCAAGTAAAATGTTGTATAATTCTGATTCTGTAGATGGTAGATTGCGTTTTGTTATTGATAATCCAAATACAAATTTTTCTCTAATTTTTCTGCGGTCATATCTCAAAAAAACAAAAATTAAAAAAATCGGATTTCTATCTTTGGTTTGTCTGTTTTTGAGCCAGTTTTCCAATACTGATTTTTTTCGTGATCAATAGCATTGTAAATTAGCTCATAGCTTTCATCAAAAATTCCTTAATCTTCCTGATCAAGAGTCATATCTTTTCCTTTCTCCTCCTTTCCATTCAATAGTGAGTATCTCATCATCAGTCACTCTTTTCTAGTTCTACTCTTGAGATTCATTCAATGTTGTTGATCTCAATTTGTTTTTGCCCTGTTGGCGTAGTCGTAAATATAAATTTTCATTGTGTTGTCAGTTAAAAATCTAAATGTTTGAGTATATGAGCGATAACATCTACAGTCCGCCCATTTCAGAGCATCTTGTATCTCTGAGAGTTGCTCACTCCTGCGGTATAATCATCAGGTAGAGTTTGGAGTCTCTCGCATTCGATTGGCGTAAGTCTCCTGAGGCAATAACCATCGTGCAGGAGATTATTGTATGACCGTGAGTTGCTTGAGAGTGTAGGAGTTTTTTGCTCAAAAATTCCTCATTTATTCGCTCCTCTTGGGAGCTGGAGGATTTTAGGGTCATTCTCCTTTGTTTGTGGTCAATGTCGGAGATTTACCCTACGAACTATAAACATTGCCATTCTGTCCGCTTCCGCTCGGATTGATATTGCAAAGGATGTAAGACTGAGTGATACAACTTCCTTGATTGTTAGTTGTCAGGCAAGCTCCTTTCTCCTCAGGACTTGTGATCTTGAATCTATCACGGAATACTGAGGATTTATTCAGGAATCATTTTACAAGTTTTTTTCGCTCAGCATATATTTCTCCTCGACTTTGTCCTGGAGAATATCTTTGAGCGTGAGTTTTTTGTCTTCAGGGAGCGGAATGTAGATCATCTTATATCTGTCTCCCTCTTTTTCCGACTCGGTAGAGCCTCTCTCTGCTCTGAGCTGAGACCAGTGATGAATTGATAACCATCGGCTGAATACCCCCTAAATGCTGATTGATGATCTTGATTCGTTCCTCCTTCATAGGAACATTTTCCAAGAGGAAGTATCTCGGCTTCGCCTCATTTAGAATCCTCACGAACTCAAAGAATAATTTTGAGCAAGGATCCTCAAAATTTAGCCCCTTGCCTGCATTAGAGAATCACTGGCAAGGACTTCCTCCGATAAGGAGATCAATATCTGTTCTCCGCATATTCGTGCAAAGTGGATCTGAATTTAGCTCTCCGAGCAGATAAGATCACTGATGCTTTTTGCTTCCGCTCATATAGCGATATTCGCATTTGCTCACATCTCCTATATGGATGATGCTTGGGTAATTCTTTTTGCTTACCCTGCATTGCATACTTGTCAATCTCGCTGGCGTAATAACTATCAACAGGTATTCAAGCCCTCTCCAATGCGACTCTTCAGCATCACATTCAATCAAAGAGAGAAAGCACATTGATCGGTCTCATAAAGCTATAATCAAATATAAACAATCAGGACAAACAGGATGATGAATGTGAGAATCATTGCTCAGATCAAGGAGATTCCAAGCAATAAAAAGATTCAAAATCAGATTTTTCATTCTCTTTGTCCTAAAAAAATAAAGTTTTATATCTCAGAGTATTTTTGCAAATTTCTGAAGTAGCTATTCACTCTTGCGTTGTTGTGAGAGTTATTCTCAGCACCACAACCGAGCAAGTAGCATTTGATAGATTTTTTTGTGATATTGCAACCGTAGTCTCTATCAATGTGATAGAGCAGATCATACCATCACTTGTTTTCATCAGGGTATACTCTGATGACCTCTCATTCACTCCTTGGAGATCTGCTGACTCCGTCTCGCTTTACCCACGAGCTAGGATTGACTGAGGGGTGCAAGTTTCAAGGATTGTTGTATTTTGCTCCTTTGGTATGCGGAGCGAGTCCGCTCGTTTCCGCTCTTGCGATTGCTCGCATAATATGAGCAGGATCTTTTTGCACTCAACCAAGAGAGCAAGAGAGTTTTTTTCCCCAAGTCTTTTTCGTATTGAGCGACTATTCGCTTTACACGGTCAAGACTTTTTGGCTCTCAGTATGCAAACTCTTTTTCCTGCACGACTTTTTGTCTGAGGTGCAGGAGCTGGAGCAATAGCAGGAATTGGCTCAGTTTTTTTCTGTTCAGCTTGTGGCTGATCAGCTTTTTTTGGAGCTGGTTTTTTTACTGAGCTTGACTGCTCGGAATCAATCACAATCCTGAGAGAAACTGAGTTTGTGCATTCTCTCTCTCAGCTCTGAGAGATTTATTCATCTCGTGGAGTTCTCCTTGTCTTTCAGTCAGATTTTTTTCTTCTCTTCTATCTGCTGAAACTCCGCAGAGTTTGAGGAGATTTGTGTGTCTAGCGACTTTATTGAGTCAATAGCTCACTGGAAGTCAGATACAACTTTTTGCGTGCTTCTCAGTTCTCAGGCAATCACAAGGAATCCTGAAATCAGAATCACGATGATGATTACTAGGATTGCAGTGATAATGTTTTTGCTTTTTCGGTCATTCTATACTATGAAAGAATAAAAAGTGGTTTTTATTTTTGAGCATCTGGTATGATGATATTCAGCTCTGCGGCTGCAAAAGTCTCTGATCCTCTCTACATACGCAGAGAACTCATCTTTGCTCAGCTCACGAGAGCTAGGGAAAGCCTCTCAATCGATGAAGCGGTGTTTGAAGTAGTAATGTAGATCCTCTTTTTCAGTTCCTGAATAGTCTTCAATAAGAGCAAGAACAACTCCTCGATAGTAGGAGTTTTGAGCGAGCGACCTCGTTCAATACTTCTTCAAGACCAAAAGAATAGAATCAGTTTTTTTCTTGTTTTTATGTATTCAGAGAGTTTCTGAGGATTCTCTATTCTTCAGTCATTGATTGAGAGGATGAATTTCATCTACAAAAATGTCTTCTAGTGATAAAGTTTGGAGGTAGTCAGCCTTGATCATAGCTCTTCTGAGAAGATCTTCCATCTCAGGAATGATCTCATCAGTCCAGGCAAACTCAAATCTTTTTCCGCACCATTCCTTGAGTGGATGAGTTCGGAGGTAGTTCTTAATATCTGCAACGGTTTTGAGTTCCTCGCGCTTTTTCTTCAGGGACAAGAGTCAATAAATCCTCTTTTTGAGTATTCTTGCGGAATCGAAGCACGCGCTTTTTACCTCCTGAATGTAGATTGGCAACTTTTCTCCTGAGTGTTTTTCGCCAAGCATATTGATAGAGTCTCATCTGCTGACCGTATTTTTCTTCAACCTTCTCCTCTGGAGTAAAGGTTGCAACGGTCTTGTGATCAAGAATATAGTCTCCATAAAAAGCATCAAATCTGACCTTGAGATTGTATTTTTTTCTGTCAGTGGGACGATGATTTCTTTCTCTGCTTCCAGAGGCTCTGGAAGTTCTAAGGTCTGCACATTATTCAGAGACTCAGTGACCGCAATCATTGCATTTGCAAGCTCTTCTTCTGGAGCGTTGTTGTCCTTGAATTTTTTTCTCCATCTCTGCGAAATTCACTTCCGTGTTGTAGTCTCAGAGCTTCTTTTTGCCTCCATACACGAGGCGAAGCATTCTCATATTGCAAAGTAAGCTTGGAACTCTGACTCTCGTTGTCCGAGAACATAGCCTTTGAATCGCTTTCTATTGTCGGCTTGGAGCAAACCGATTGATCGGTTGGAAAGGTTGATTTTTCTTGTTCATTAGTCAGTTTGGTTAAGATCTAAATCAACTTTTTTTCTGCTACTGCTGAGGCGAGTTTTTCTTCAAGTTCCCTGTTTTTTTCTCCTTGAGTTTGTTATATTCTTCTCTGGCGTTCTTCTCTTTTTCTCCTCGGTTTCCTTGATGAGTTCTACGATTTCTCCGATATTTTTTTCAACAGCTCTGTTGAAAAGGAATCTCTAGTGCAGAATTGATGAAGATTGTGTCGTTATCTACGACACCGATTTGTCTTTCTCATTTTTTTAATCTGATATGCTCCATAACAATAACGGATCAGATAGTTTCACAATTCAATTTGTCTGAATAATAATCAATTTTGCTCATAGCAAATTTGAATAGTTTTTGTGTTGTTTTTCATCGTTTTTAATTTATAAAGTAGATAAAAAAATCATCTAATTTTTGGCACATTGGCTCTGATACCGTGTATTTTGCAAGGATCTCATCTTTCTGTAATGCGATCTGTTCAAGAGTTTTCCCTTGAGTCCATTTTTGAAGTTTTCAAAATTTTCATCAAGGAAAGGCTTTTTGTTGAGGAGTCTGATTTTTTTGTTTTTGCAGACTTCTCAGCTGAAGCTCAGTCATCATCATCTCACTCAACAATGATATTCAGCAATGCACAAGTGTTGTATCTCTTGAAGTATGTGATTGCACTTCCGAGTGTCTGAGGAGTTTGACTTTCTGGGATTGGAATCATTGACTGGAGTATTTCATCGGTATCAACATCAGTCAATGTTGTTTCCAAGAATAAATCTCCTCAGAAGTTTTTGCACTGAATGAGTGATCAATAGATTCAATTCATTCAATTTTGGTGCGATATTGTCCCAAATCTCATCAAAACTTGAGTATTTGTAGCTAAACTTTCCTCAAGTTCTCATCTGCACTTCAGCACTTGAATTTCTTTTGACAACTATTCATAGTTTCTGAAATTCAAAGATCTTGCTTTTCAAGTTTTTTTGTGTTGTAGTAGTGTTTGCCATTGTTAATTAGTAGAATCTTGTAAAAATCTTTTTCATAGATCTCTCGTAAGTGAGAGATTCCGTTTGTCTTGTGATTGCCTTTTTTTCTTTCCTCGAGATTTCCCTGAGCCTTTCCCTTGTAATTGGATCAGGTTGCGAGAGAATAAAGCACTCCATATCATCAGGGACAAACTCAAAGAACTCTGCGACTTCAGTCATCCTGTTGAAAGCCGACTCCATCAATCATCAGATAGTCTTTGCTCTTGTCTGCGAGGAGCTTCTGGACTTCTTCCTTGCTCGCTGGCGTTCTCAAGAGCCTTCAGGATTTAAGCTTGATCATTGTTAGTTTTTGTATTGTTTGATTGATGTTGCGTTGTTCATCTTCTCTATGCTCAAGGTAAAGTAGCAGTTGCCTGCACGATCTTCTGGTTGTTTGCCATAACCTGATTGATGATCTTTTGCGTAATTGTAGTAGATTGTCTCGCAATTATTGATCTTTCAGCTTCGGAATTTGTCGCTCATTGAAGCCTCAATCACGGCTAGAGCAAGTTCCGTAGGAGTCAATCAGAATTTTTCTGCAGTCTGACCGAATTGTTTGCCTGTTCTGATATTCGTTGCACTGTTTCGCTCATCCTTTCAGGATCTATACACGAGTCAGAGCGATTCCACCTTTGCTTTGATGGCGTCAATCAACTCAATGTTCTCATCTCTCTTTTCTGATTTTTCTCTTTCCTTTTTGGGGGATCAGGATCTTGAGGAACGAGTGGATCTTGAGAGCTTTCTTCAACTGGTATCATCTCAACGGCTTCTTCGATTGGATCAGATTTTTGTTTTTGGATTTTGTTCGTGTCTTTTTGCATTTGTGTTGCCCTTTTTGAGCCTTGCTTTTTGGCTTCAGCTCCTCAGCTTCAGGCTGAAGATCTCAGGGTAGAGATTCAGTGAGCTTTAAGGATTTTGAGCGGTTGGCACGGCTAGAAGAGCTTTCAAAAGCGGATCTTCCTCTTGTGGTTGAATGTCATTGATTCCGAGTTCAAGGATTGCTTCGTAGAATTTCAGCCTCAGTTCCTTGTCAGGGATATTCTTTCCAGCTTCGAGGATCTCAGCTTTGAATTTGAAGCAGTCCCTCATACGATTATTCCACCAAGATAAAATCCTTTTTTTCTGAGATGTTCGCCTTGAGGAATCAGCTTGAGGTCGCTTCCTATCTTTGCTAGATAGATCAGCCCTGAAATTTTTATTGCTTCCTTAATCGTTCAATCCAGTAGGTAAGCATAAAAATTCTTGCCGTTTCCTTTTTGAGACGAGTTTGATTTTTTTGTCTCATTTTTTTGTGTTGTTTGTGGGAAATAAAGCAGTCCAGCTTTGGAAATTCAACTATTGACTGAGCAAAGAACTCAAGTGTAGTAGATGGAAAATGTCAATAGAAAAGAAAAACCGTTGAGCTGTTAGACACAACGGTTTGCTAGTTCTGAACTGGAAAAGAAGCCTTAAATGATTTCTATTGACATTCATGATGGAAAGTATATAAGATACGAAATTTACAAAAAGCTATATCATTTAATTTATTTGTATCCGTTTAAAACTGTCGGGAGATAGATCTAAATCAGTCGGGAGATCGGTTTTAGAACAGTTCCTTAGCTTCTTCACTCAAACTAAGGAGATGGTTCTCTAGGTATATTCTATGCATTTCTTCTTAAAAGTGCCTAGAGAACCTTTTTATTAGAACTCCAGTTTTTTTACTAGGAGTTTTTTTGAAAAGAAAAAGAAGTCAGATTTTTTTGACTTCTTTCTTTTTCTACGATACTTTAAGTATTTGATTGAATCACGATATTCTTTGCAAAAGTCTAGCCAGGCACCATCTTTTACCCTCGATTACGAATTTCTTGTCTCCAAGCTCTTTAATGATATAATTTTCTCCAGGAGAAGTGAGGTCTCATTTGCTCCTACATTCATAAACAACGACAGTTGGATTTGTTGAAAGAAGGTCTTTGTCATTATGCTTGATCACTCTGAGACCATAACTACAGCGTACTCCTGCCTGACCAAAGTCTATATCAGTATTGAAACCTTCATAAGAGATATTCATAGAAGGGAAGGTGACTTCATAAGCACCTCTTGCAGAAGAATAGGTGAGTTGTCTGTCCTCAGAGATTGGAAATTGTTTTTACATTTGGATTATAGCTAGTTTCACGAGTTGTTGCTTGTTCTTTTTTTGTCTCTGATGGAGTAGTGGGTGTTTCTGTTTTCTTCTCTTCAGTTTTTGTATCAGTGCCTGTTTGAGTTGTTTGTTGAGCAGTTCAGGTCGCTGACTGAGGATTAGAGTTGGTATCACTCACTTTAAGATCAATAAATTTCAATTTGTTTGGTAAAGTTGGATCTACACTAACCTGACAAGTAAAATTCTTCTCACCAGCTCACTGAATGCTAGCTTCAATCCCTGACTTGCTCGTCTTGGTAGTATGTGAAATAATACGATTCAATCCATTATCAATGCCAAGACAAACCTTTACTCAGTAAAGATTCACGAGCTGTTTTACATATTCAGGACTAACGATTGTAATCAGATTTTTAATTTTAAGTACTTCTTCGTCATCAGCATTATTGATGAAGTATCAGATAGTATCTCAATTTTGGAAATACCAAGTCTTTACCTCTCTAATTTATAGAAAGTGTCTCCATTACTTGTAGTAGAGACCTGAGCTGAGGTATCTTTAAAGGTCCTTGTCAACTCCTTACAATTAGTATCTCCACCATTAGTACAAGTAAAGAATTCAATTTTTGTGACTTTATCATTTTCAAGGTTTTTAACTTCAATCTTCCCTGTTTTCTCCTGCCTGTCCAACAAAAGACAAAACTATCAAAGAATTCCTGTCCAAAGTACAGTCCAGCATTTGCCACATAGATTCCAGGATTTTTTTACTTCTTCCTGAACTTCTTGCTGGCCAGTACTTGCTTGCTGATTTTGACTAGCAATTGGAATAATACTAGTTACTTCTACCAGAGGAGTGTTTTTATATATTGCCTCCAATGTTCCAAGAACTTGAAATTCTCCAGAACTAACTGAAGTATAATTATTTAGAGGGAGCGTTTTACTCTTAAGAAAGTAGGTTTTCCCATCAGAGCTAGTAAATACATGCGTATAAGTGATCAAATCGCTATCATCTTGCTTGAGTGTTCCTACGGTATCGATCTGCATCCCTATAGTATATCCTCCACCAGTAGTTGACTGGATTTGAGAAATCTGATTTTGTTGAGTATTATTTTTGAATAAAGTAATATCCTAATGCTAAACATCCAAGAATTAGAACAAGTGAAAGGAAGATTCGCATTCCATTACCAGATTTCTGTTGAGGAGACCTAATTACACCACCAGAAAAACCCTCATCTAGACTGCTGCTTTGAGAAAAAAATCCTGTTGTTTATTCATAGTTCAGTATAAAAAGGATAAAAACATTACGCCTCCTATAATAAAAAGAAAAACAGATTTTTCAAGTTCAGATTTCTCTTTTTATTTTTTTGTCAATAAAGAAAAACTCCTTACTAATCTAAGGAGTTTCTGCTGGTTTTTAGAAAATTAGTTCTTTCTATCTACTTTATAGATTGTCTTAAGTGTTTCAATAATGAATGGAACATTGAGGAAGAGTGTCAAGAGCGCAGTCAATACGATCATAGATCCGAATCCCTTAAACATATTGATTCCATATGCGAAGAGCAATACTCAGATCAAAAGAGTAGAAACCTGACCATCTCTAATTGCTGACCAGCTTCTCTCTGCAGCACTACTAATTGCAGACTTTAGAGTCTTTCATTCTTTGATTTCTTCATTCATTCTCTCAAAGATAAGCACATTGGCATCAACAGCCATACCAATAGAGAGGATAATCGCAGCAATACCACTAAGTGAAAGTGCGTAATCAATAAGCTTAATCACAGCCAATAATACTACAAAATAGAAGATCATAGTAAGTGTAGTAACTACCGCTTTTCTCCATCCATAGATAAAGAACATATAGAGGATAATTGCCAAAGTTCCAACAGCAGTAGCAACTAATGCTCCTTGCAATGCGCTATCTCAAAGTGAAGGGCTTACCTGTTCTTCTTGCATCAAGATGAGTGGAGCAGGCATGTTTCCTGAGTTAAGTTCTTTTTGCAGTAGCGATAGCTCTTTCTCTATCAAATCCTCCAGAAATCTGAGCTCTTCCATCACAAATTGCTTCCTGGATAGTTGCAATAGTTGCAGGTACTCCTCAGATAAAGATTCCCATAGTACTTCCCTTGTTTTTCTTTAGTGATCTGACAGAAAAATTTCTTTTCCTTTCTCATTGAAAGTAATACTTACCCTGGTTTTTCCAAGGTCTGCATTTGCTTCTGCAAGATTGAAGTATGCTCCGTTAAGTGGAGTTCCATCATTTCCCTTTTGCAACTTTCCAGCTTGCAGTATCGTTGATGAAAAGTTCTTCAAGTACATAATTCTGATTTTCAATATTTCTTTCAAGTACACGGAAGATTAAGAATCCATTAAGTCCATCACTTCCAGTTCCGAACTTGTCTCCATATACTCCTTCAAGAAGAGGTGAGATTTGACCAATTTCTAGTGTATTGAGAGTCTCAAGATGCCCATTGTAAAGAGATGAAAGCTGACTTGCGTTTCCTGAGAAAAATATTTCCATAAATATCTTCTCCCTGCTGATTTCCATAGATAGGAAGCATCTGTTCTGGATGTGCAGAAGCTCTTGTCTAATAGACTCAGCACGAGCCTTTCTCGCTGCGATAGTCTCTGCGTTCCTTGGTTCATCATTTGCGATCTTAAACTCAAGTTCTACAGTCTTACCGATCATTTCCTTTTGCCTGGTCAAGATCAGCAACTCCACCAATTTCAACTACTACCTGAGTTTCATCATTCAAATTCTGAATATATGCTTTATAATCACTCACTCCAAGAGTAGAAATTCTACCATCAATATTTTTAAGGATTACATTTTTCAATAGTCTTTTTACCTCAGCAAATTCAAGGTCAGAGTATACTTCCTTGTATTTATCATAGTTGATTTTATAAACAAGTTTAGTTCCTCCTGAGATATCAAGCCCCTTTTCTAAAGTTATTGATACCATTTGTTGTGAAGACTCGTTCTCTCTGGAGAGTTTCTTTGTTAAAGTTTCTTCCTACAAAGAAGATAAACAGAAGACTCACTACAAATACAATTCCTAGCCCAAGCCTTTTTGTCCACACTCATTTCATAGTTTTTTTGCCATTAAATGAATAAAAATAAAAACTGCTCCTACTATATCCTTTTTCCCCATTGAATACAAAGGGATTTATCTTTTACTTGCATTAGTATCCTAAAAGAGTATATAGAAATACAAACAATTTTATGTGGAGTGGACTTTTATTTTTTTCTCATCAGAGATGACCAAATTGCAGCTGCTTTTGATTATTGTAAGTATTGCTTTTTTTGATATTGAGTTTTAGAGTATATAAAAAGAAAAATCTGACTTCCGACTTTTGCTCTATTTTTCTGATCATGTATTGTTGGAATCTTTGCACTCCGTATTGAATGGCTCAATGCTATAGGGATTACTTTTGGTCTGAATAGAGGAGCAGATCTGATTGTGTATGTCTCGATTATTCTCTTATTTTATTTTTGTGCTTGAACTGTACAATAAAAATACCAAAACTCCATCTAGCACAAACTGAGTTGATTAGAAGCCTTTCTTTGGAAAGAGTAGTACGTGGACCTCTACAAGATGCTAAAAATAGCCTTTATTATCCCAGCTTACAACGAGTCTTCACATTGTATCCAAGTGATCCAAGAAGTACTTGATGCCTGAAATATTGTAGTATTTATTGATGATGGAAGTCAGAACTGACTCTTTAAGCTCCTCAAACAGCATTTTCAAGAGACAAGCAATCTGGTTCTGATTCAGCATATTAAAAAAACCTTGGTCAAGGTGCGGCATTGCAGACTGGATTTGACTATGTCCAACAGGAGTTACCACAGGTGAAGTTTGTCGTGACCTTTGATTCTGATGGACAGCATCTTCTGAGTGATTTAGAAAACTTCCGTTCAGCTTTTTGAGAATAATGCTGATTTAGAAATTGCACTCGGATCAAGATTCCTTGGTTCAACAGTAAATATGCCTCGAAGTAAAAAAACTTGTTCTTAAAATCTGAATTCTTTTTTTACTTCATTCTTTAGTGGAATACTTTGACTGACACTCATAATGGATATAGAATGATCAAAGCATCAGCCTTACCAAAGTTTAGAATTACCTTTTAATGGTATGGAGCATGCCTCAGAAATTATTGATATTATTGCACAAAAATAAGATTGTCTATCAGGAGGTGCCAAATACGATTGTTTATACTGAATATAGCCTGAGTAGAGGACAGAAAATTTCAAATAGCATCAAAATTGTAAAGAATCTGATTTTTAATAAGTTCTTTTTGAAGGTAGGAACTAGTCTTTTAAGGTTATAAATTCTATTCATAAAGGTAGTTTTTCTCCCTGATAGGGGAGATGGAGATGTCCGAAGGACAGAGGGGTGGTTTCTAAATTCCCTCAGTCTCACTATTGTTTGCAGTGACAATCAGTCATCGCGAGGAGAAGCCGTGGCGATCTAGGTATTTAATAGACTAATTTGATTACAATCTGGATTGCTTCACTTCGTTCGCAATGACGGTTTTAAGGAGACTACTTCGCTATCGCTCGCAATGACGGGTTGATTTCTCCAGCTCCTCAGTCTCGCTGCGCTCGCTAGCTCCTCTAGCAGCGACATCACCAGTGAACAAACAAAAAACCTGAAGTTCATATTCAGGTTTTTCATATTTTTCGAGATTTAATTTCCAAGTAATTAAATATCAAGTCCTTTTACTGATTTTGCGTTGGTAAGGATAAAGTGCTTTCTTGATTGCACATCTTCACCCATTAGAATTCTGAAAAGTCTATCAGTCTCTTCTGCATCCTCAACAGTAATCTGATTAAGCTGTCTAGATGCTGGATCCATAGTAGTCTCCCAAAGCTGTTCAGCATTCATCTCTCCAAGTCCCTTATATCTCTGGATTTCTACTCATTCATTAGTTTCAAATCAGTACATATCAGGGGTATGTTCCTCATTATACACATATACATGCTTGCTTCCCTTTGAAAAACTTGTAGATTGGAGGGCAGGCAGCATACACATGTCCTCATTCTACCAGCGGTCTCATAAATCTAAAGAAGAAAGTAAGCAAAAGCGTTCTAATATGTGCACCATCCACATCCGCATCGGTCATGATAATAACCTTTTCATACCTAAGTCCTTCAATATCAAAGCTATCCTTGATTCCGCATCAGATTGCAGTGATAAGCGCTTTAACTTCATTGTTCGCCATCATCTTTTGGAAAAACAGCCTGTTCTGTATTCAGAATTTTTACCTCTTAGAGGCAAAATCGCCTGAAATTTACTGTCTCTTCCTGACTTTTGCACTTCCACCCGCTGAGTCTCCCTCCACAATGTAGAGCTCAGTTCCGTGTCTTCCTCTTTTACTACAATCAGCTAACTTTCCAGGCAAAACTCCACCAGAAAGAGCATTTTTTTCTAAGTACCGTTTCCTTAGCAAATTTGGCAGCGAGTCTAGCTCTAGCAGCCAGATCAATCTTTTCAAAAAAATACGATCAAATTCTTCAGGATTTTTCTGCAAAGTATCCCTTGAGATATTCATACGTCAAATCTTCAACAGCACCTCTTACATATGAGTTTCCAAGTCTTCCTTTGGTCTGACCCTCAAATTGTGGTTCTGGGATTTTTACAGTAACGATCCCATAGAGTCCATCAGTAACATCGCTATATTGAAATTCTCAGATTTTTTTATCAATTTTGTCTCTCTCCTTCCCAATTTCATTCATAATTTTTAATAATGCTGACTTGAAACCTAGGATATGAGTTCCTCCATCTTTTGTTGGGATGTTATTTACAAATGAAAGAGTATGATCATTATTCGTATTTACAAATTGGAATGAAATCTCAGCCTGACAGTTCTCTGTCTCTGCCTTGAAGTAGTGAGCAGAGGAGAGGGGTTGCTGATTTCAAACAAGGTTTTTAAGCCAGGTTTTGATACCTCATTCGTACATAAACCTGCTCATGAGTCAGGTTTTAAGATTTTTGAAAGTGAAGCTAACACCTGGAGTGAGATAAGCAGCTTGCTTCATTCTTGCGACTTCAGCTGTCTCACTAAACTCAAGCGTCTCAAAGATTGTTCCATCAGGCATAAAAAGTCACACTTGTTCCAGTCTTATCAGTATCTCCGATAACTCTGAGCTCCCCTGAGGAATTCCTTTTTCAAATCTCATTTGGTGAATCTTTCCGTGCTTGTATACAGTAACCTCAAGCCAGGTAGAGAGCGCATTTACAACTGATGCTCCTACTCCATGAAGTCCTCCTGAAATTTTATAGGCACCCTTTATCAAACTTTCCTCCTGCATGGAGTACTGTATATACTGTTTCCAAAAGCTGATTTTCCTGTTTTAGGGTGGATATCTACTGGAATACCTCTTCAGTTATCGTGAACAGTGACTGAACCATCTTCATTGAGAATTGTGGTCACATCTCTACAGTATCCTGCAAGCGCCTCATCAACTGCATTATCAACGATTTCCTGTACCATATGATGAAGTCCTCTAGCATCAGTACTACCAATATACATTCCAGGTCTTTGTCTCACAGGTTCAAGTCCCTCTAGCACTCTAATCTGTGAGGCGTCATATTCATGCTGTTGTTCTGGAGTAATCATCGTTTCTTTTTGTTAATTAAAAAAGAGTTTTCAAAAGCTTATTGTAGGGAAAAATCAGAGTAAAAAAACAAGTCAAAATACAAAAAATCAAAGCCAAGAAAAGTCTATTTTTGTTAGTTTTATCTACAATTCTAAAAAGAAAAAAACCTGAAATAAGATCCAGGTTTTAGTCCATTATTTACCAGCTTTTTCTTCCTTTTTTTCTTTTTGGAAATACAAATAGAGTGAGTAAAGTCCAAGCAGAGCAAGAATAATTCCAACAATCAAGCAAGAATACTCACCGAGACTTAGACGTCTGATAGAAATGATATAGTTGTTCGCATATCCCCAGAATGAAAGTCCAGAAGCTCCAAGCAAGATCAATGAAGTTGGTAGAGATCAAAGATCAGACTCCTCCTCATTTTCAACAGGAACCTTAGTTGCTTTTCTTTTTCATTAAGCTCTTCATTATGTGTTTTTTTCAGTCATTGTGTAGAAAAATAGTAAAAATAAATACCCCTTTGTATACGGTCTTGTTTGATAAAAATCAAGAGAAAGTCATATGGAGGATCTAAACTTATAATCATTTGATTCGTAATATAGTTCGAAGGACAGAGGAGGTTGATTTTTAAAGCCCCTCAGTCTCGCTGCGCTCGCCAGCTTCCCTAGCAGGGAGCGAAAGCTGAGTCATCGCGAGGCGAAGCCGTGGCGATCCAGATAGAAGTCAAACCAGTCTAATTTTAATCTGGATTGCTTCACTTTGTTCGCAATGACGACTAAAGAAACCTGGATTGCGAAGAAACCGCTTTGCGGATATTGTTCCCAAATTAATCAAAAAAACTCCTTCTTAGGGAGTTTTCTATGTTTGATCTATTATTTCAAAAAGTGAATTGATAATTTGTGGCTCAATTTCATCATTGATATATCTCTCAACAGGTCTCGCACCAAACTGAGGATCATAAATCTTATCAATAATTTTTCTCAACTTCAGCTTTGCTAAATTTAGGTAATTTCACTTTTTCATTAGTCTTCCATGCAGCGAGGAAGGTTTTTGATCTTTTGATTGAACAGAGTGATGAGATTTTTCCTTATTCAATGGTCTAAAGACAATTTTATGATCGATTCTGTTTGAGAGCTCAGGAGTGATATAGTTTTTGAGATCTTCCAAGACTCTAGTCTTGATATCATCAAATTGTTTATCTTCAATATCAGCAGCTTTTCAGGTATCAAATCCGATAGTAGTCTTCTTTTTGCTAAACTCATCAGTTCAGATATTTGAGGTCATGACGATGATTGTGTTTTTGAAATCAATCCATCTTCACTTGCTATCTTTGAGTTGTCATTCATCCAAGATCTGGAGCATAATATTCAAAACATCAGGAGAGGCCTTCTCAATCTCATCAAAGAGAATCACAGAGTATGGCTTTCTTCTCACAGCCTCAGTAAGTCCTCCTCACTCATCATATCCAACATATCCAGCAGGAGATCAAATCAGCTTTGAAACTGAGAACTTCTCCATAAATTCAGACATATCAAATCTGATCATAGCTCCCTCATCACCAAAAATAGTGCTTTGCAATGAGCTTTGCGAGGTAGGTTTTCCCCACTCCAGATGGTCAAAGGAAAAGAAATGAACCAATAGGTTTATCTTTTTTGATCACAGAAAGTCTACTTCTAATCAGAGTTTTTACTACATTTTCTACCGCATCATTTTGTCCAACAATCTCTTTTTTGAGTTCAGCATCGAGTCTCTTGAGCTTAGTAACCTCATCTTCATTCACGATATTGGTTTGGAATTCAGGTCTTGTCTGCTAATACATTTCCAATATCGCTCGCCTCAATAGTACTTCTGAGGTTGATTGGGATATTTTTATTGGATCTGATTTTTTGAAGCTCTTTTTTGAGTTCTTCTTCTTCATTTTTGAGTTCAGCAGCAGAAAAATAATCCTGATTTTCAATTGCACTTTCAATTTTTTTCTGAATTTTTTTCTATTTTTTTCTCTTGTGCTTGATAATTCTCGTCATTATCAAGTTTTTTTGCTGCATAGTAGATTTTTCTAGCGCAGGCTTCATCTATGATATCAAGTGCTTTGTCTGGAAGTTGCTTGTTGAGAATATACCTCTTGCTGAGATTGATTGCACTGTCAATGGCTTCATCTGAGAGCAAAACTCCATGAAAATCCTCATAAATCTGCTTCAATCCTAGGATAATCTGTTTGGTGACTTCAATACTTGGCTCATTGACTACAACTTCTTGAAATCTTCTCTTGAGCGCAGCATCTTTTTTTCAATGTATTTCTGATATTCATCAAAAGTAGTCGCACCGATAAGTTTGATTTTTCCCTCTTGAGAGGAGTGGTTTGAGCATCTGAGCGGCATCGTTTTGATCCTGTCCTCCAGCTCCAATAATAGTATGCAACTCATCAATAAAGAGAATGATATTATTGGTCGGATCTGTTGCTTCCTCAAGGATTGACTTCATTCTTGATTCAAATTCTCTATACTTTGTCCCAGCAACAAGCGTTCCCATATCAAGGAGGAAAACCTTCTTATTGATTAGTTTTTTTCAGGTACTTTTTTTCATCATAATTCTCTGCACAAGCCCCTCAACAATCGCGGTCTTTCCAACTCCAGCTTCTCAGATCAAAAAGCGGATTATTCTTTTGTCTTTCTCAAGAGCGTATAGATCACCTGATCAATCTCCTTTTTCTCTTCCAATAATTGGATCTAAGTATCCATCTTTAGCCTCCTTTGTCAGATCAGTACCAAAGTACTCAATAGTCAGCTTTTTTTCTTCTTTTTTTCTTGGTCTTGTTGTCTGGAGTTTCTAGTGAAATATTCTCAGCATCTGACTTTTCAACGATTTCACTGTCCATGGCATCAAGCATTTGATTGATTGCTGAGTCAGTAGTAGAGTGGTCGTAGTTGATTTGCATGTTCGCAATTTCTGAATAATCTAAATCAAGTTGCATCATCATCGTATCAAGGGAGCTCTAAAAAGCCAATGAAACCTCTTTTTTTCAATACAGGAACCTCTAATAGCCTTCAGAGCGTATTTTTTTGATGACTTCATACTCATTATTATCAGCTTCCAAGAGCTTTTTGAGTTTATTTGAGAGATAAGGCATGCATTCATGCAGTATTTTGAAGGGATTGAGTAGTTTAATGTTGGTCTCTGAATCAAGGGTTTCAGCTGCTTTTTTTATCACTTGTAAAAGGAAAAATCTGATGCATATGAGGATCAAGCTTAAGATCAGCTTTCTTTTTGTTTGTTTTTGAGGTATTTAGGGTATTTTTGAAGAGTTTATTGATATGCTTTTTGGAGATGCTGGATATTTTGCATGCCTACAACAGCAAAAAAAGTCTGATCCAAAGGCATAATTAGCTCCATACTATCAATCACACCCAAGAAAATATCATCAGCGGAAATCTCCACAGCTCAGCGTGCCTCACGAAAAAGTGTCTGCACGATTAAAGGCTACAACAACCTGTTCTTCAAGTTTTTTTATTTTTAGAACGACTCATATATGGTATCCTATTTAGCTACTAAACGCACCTCAAAGATAACATTTTTAGCCTCCAAAAGCAAGGGAAAATCATGATGAGGTTTTTAGGAGCAATATATCATTTTTATCTAGCAGGGAGCGAAAAGCTCAGTCATCGCTCCTAGAATATCACTTCTCCCCTGACAGGGGAGATGTCCGAAGGACAGAGGGGGATGAGTATCTCCAACAAAACACCAAAGACTGTAATCAGCTAAAAATTATACTTCTCTTGACAAAAAGATGGAGATTAGTTATAGTATAGAAATACATTTATATTCTTACCAAGAATAGTTATGAATAATAGCACAAGAAATTTCACAAACTCATCAAACGCACAAAACAGCTCATCATTCAAAGACAAGCTGAGGAAAACTCACAACAGGAGTGGCTCTAGCTGGGACTTTGATGGTTGGAAACCCATCTTGCACATCATGTTCTCATGAAAAAAATATAGACCAAGAAACGAAGAACGAACAGGTTGAAAAAAAGTTATTGAGCAGACTACTGATTCTGTAACCGATATGGATGATTTCTATAAGAAGGCAGCATTAGAAGTAGCAATAGCAGAGCAAGAGGATATTTCTGAAGAGCTAGATATGGAGATAGATCAAACTGATAGTGAAAAATACTCTTCTATGGAAAAGACAAACAAAAAGACGAGATTCAGTAACTCCTGAACTTCTTAAGTTTGATCAGGAACTCCAAAAAAGGAATATTAACATATTTTTGATAATTGTAAAAAAATATTGATATGAACCATCAGAACATTGTAAAAAGCTTTTAGCTAGCCTAAAAAAATAAGCATCTCAAAAACAATTGTGCTATATATATATGTAAATACCGTTTTCGCCAGTGAAGAACGGTATTTTTTTATTAAAAATAGAAATCACACCAAAAGCTTGACAAATATTATAATTTGATTATAATATAGGTATCTTTATATTCTTACCAAGAATAGTTATGAATAATAGCACAAGAAATTTCACAAACTCATCAAACACACAAAAACAGCTCATCATTCAAAGACAAGCTGAGAAAACTCACGACAGGAGTAGCTCTAGCAGGAACTTTGATGGTCGAAACCCATCTTGCACATCATGTTCTCATGAAAAATATAGACCAAGAAGCAAAGACTGAAAAATGTAGAAGTGAAGACAGAAGTAGTAGTGACGCCTGATAATCAGGATTCAGAGCTAAGCGATATTGATTTTGATAAAGCAGCAGCAGAGTTAAACTATGAATTTAGAGATATGCAGATTAAAAGCAGATTCAATAGCTAATTTGGAAGATGCAAAAAGAATTGCAGAGGAGGGAAGACAGATATCAGAAGAGGGAAGACAGATTAGAGAAAAAGAGGGAACAGACCTGGCATGATGTAGAGAAAGAGCTTGCAGGGGTAACTAAAGAAATGCTTGAAGGATCGCAAAAAATTGCAGAAAAACTGTGATTAGACATGTTGAGCAAGGTAAGAAATATTGATATCAGCCAAGTCAACATACTCTAGATTTAATGATTTCAATAAATAAATAATTTCATACTCTAAGAAAAATAAAATGGGAGCAGAAAATGATAAAGTAAAACTTCATCAGTCTAAGGAAATCCAGAAACTTCAGAAAAATATCAATATCAAAGATACTATTGATAGTGTTTTTTTCCGCAGCACCAAAGATGAATATTTCTGCTCCAGAGAAAGAAGAAATAGAAAAAGCTCTTAAAAGATTCTAAGTTAAATTTCTCTAAAGAACAAATGAAAGCCTTTTTTTAAATAAAGTAAAAGAGATAGCCAATAAGTCTTCCAAAAAAATCAATCTTGTTAATGTTGTAAATAAACTTATTCCTGCCTATAAAAAGGATGCTCTCAGAAAATAAAGATATCGGAAATAATAGTAAACTCAGAGCAATTTCAAAGCAACTAGAAGAGAGAAAAAGAAAGAAAAAAATGAGAAGATTAAGAATCAGATTATTGAGTCAAGAAATACTCAAGAAAAAGGCAGAAAAAATATCCTAGGAAAAAGATGAAGTTAATGAAAAATTTAGAGGATATAGAAACAATCAAAAGCCACAAAAGAATCCTATCAAAAACCTCCCTCCTGACCTCAAACAACATAGCCCTGAGGAAATCAATACGAAAATCAATGCTCTTTCTCCAAATACCAAGGCAAGACTCAAAAAAAGCGGACTCTCACTCAGTGACTATGCCCAATTTTTCGCTCGCGAGAAAAAAATCGCCTCACTAGATACCAAGACTCCCTGAGGGGAAACCTTCCTCACAACCCTCAAAAAGATGGAAAAGTCGCTCGGTATCGTTGAAAAGACTGATGGAGGATATCCTCTGAGTAATGAGCCGAGAAAAGAGACCTTTGAGCAGAATCCTCAACTCATGGAATTTGCAAAAATGATGAGAGCCTGAAAAGTCTCGAGAAAGTAAATGTGCTAGATGATAAGCTAAATATCAAACAACAGCAGAAAAATCTTTCAGCTTTTTGAGATGCTGATCAAAAGAGATTTTTTTGACCAAATATTGCCACTATTAGAAAGAAAAAAAGAAAGCTGACCTTGATCATAGTGAGCCTTGATTTTCCGCTGAAGAAATAGCTGCTCTCCAGCAGTATCAAGCACACTTTAACTGACTAAAAAAAGAAGTTTACTCATAAAAAATGTCAATTATCTAAAAAGCTGCAGCAGCGCAAGCACCTTTGGTTGCTATTCTTCGCTACTTAGATCAGGATAGCCTTGGTAAGCAGACACTTGCCGATCTTATGCAAAAGGAAGGAGGAGAATATGCAACAATAGAGCAGCATCAGGACCTCCTTTCTTGAGCTGAAGATAAAATCATGAAGATCAAGTGAACCATCAAGGGAAAAACCTATCAGTATCTACTATAATCTTAGCGATCCTAATGCGACCTTTGCAGTGTGATGATTATCTCTATACCGACCCAAATACTGGGCAACTTTCGCTATGAGCAACAGGGAAAAGAACCGATCTTAATATCAAAATGCCAACCTCAGATACTATTGCCGATCAGCTAGGAAAAGAGTGTTCTACTGAGACATTTTGAGAGATGATAGATGCCGCAGATACTCCTCATGAATATAATGAGAAATTATCACTGCTTGTTAGTTCAAGTATTGATAATTTCTTTGTTAGCTCAGCTGAGGAGCCAAGAATCTCTGAGCGTATTGCCAGAGACGCAGAAAAAATGTCTGAGTCCAACTATTCACGAGTGGATTGATTCCAGCGGAGATCTCTGCTCAGCTTAATACTGGAGGGAATTAAATACTAATCCTGAACTAAGAAACCTATTTAGATGCCTTGATAAAACCAGTGAGTCTTTGACAACCGATCAGCTCAAGAGATTGATCGCGAGTATTGAGAAACTCACTCAGACACTCAACTCTCCAGATGAGATCAAAAAAATCGCCGATCCTGTACTCAGAGACACCTTAACTCAACTCTATCAAGCGACAAAAAGAAAAAAATCTGATCTCAAAGCGCGATCTGGTGCGATGCTCAGCTTTTTTTCAATCTTTTTACAAGACAAGACCTACGCTCTCCATCACTCGATACTACGAGCTCAGACTTTAAGCTCAATATAAGCGACCTCTCAGCGACACTCCACCACCTCTCAAGCGGATTTCCTCTTGATCAAAATGGTCAGCTTTCATCTTTTTTTCTCAGGACTTCCGTAATAACTATGAAGCCCAAAAAAATCCAGCCAGTCAGAACATTCCACCGCAGATATTGAGGCTGATCTTGAGCTTGCCTATGGATAATCTCTAATCAAAACCGTCATTGCGAGCGATGACAAAACTTTTCGCTCCCTGCTGGGGAGCTGTCAAGCGGAGCGAGACTGAGGGGCTATAGCACTCACCCCGTCATTGCGAGCGATAGCGAAGCAATCCAGATTAAAAATAAACTATTTTTGACTTCTGTCTGGATCGCCACGTTCGTTTCACTCACTCGAGAAGACAAATTTTTCGCTCCCTGCTAGGGAAGCCGTCGAGCGGAGCGAGACTGAGGGGCTTTCAATCCAGTATAATTTAATCTCCAGAAATTTCCTTGATCTGATCACGAATCTGAGCCGCTTTTTTTCAAATTCCCATGCCTTGATCGCTTCATCAAGCTGGATTTTGAGATCCTTGAGAATAATTTCTTTTTTTCAGCTTTAGTAGCTCTCTTGAGTTTCTTTACTTTTACCTCTTGTAAGAGATCAAAAATCCTGATCTAAACTCAGATCTGTTTTTACCGTTTCCAGTTCTTTTTACATTAGATAAGGCGATATGCGGAGTAATTCAGTTTTTGATTGAAATTTTTGCTGAATTTCACGACGACGATAGGGTTTCTCGTAGTGATTTAAGCATCGATTCAGTAAATGCATCAGCATAGAGTACTACTTCACTATTTGGGATTTCTCGCAGCACGACCGATGATCTGAATCAAAGATGTTGTTGATCTCAAAAAAACCCTCTTTATCCGCATCCAAAACCCCAATCAGCGTTACCTCTGGAAGATCGATTCCTCTCTGAGGAGATTTACTCAGACAATAATATCGATTTCTCAGGTTCTAAGCTTCTTGATAATTTCCCAACGGTCAATAGTCGCAATCTCACTATGAAGATAAAAAGCCTTAAAACCCTTGAGCAATCAGAAAACTTGTTACTTCCTCAGATGATTTCTTGGTCAAGGTGATTAGGAGAATCTTCCCTTTTTAGCAATATGTTCATGTAATTTTCCTAAAAGATGATCCAAAAAAAGCTGGATTTTGATTCAGTTTTTTCTTCAATTTGTGCTGGAGTTAGTTGAAGATAGGTAGAAAGCGGTGAAGACATAGAGTTCTCTCAGAATAAAAATTCAGCGATAAAAGCAATTCGCTATAGCTACGCATTTTCATCCTGAAAGCAACTTGAAATCAACTCCATCATTATACAAACGAAGACAGAATTTTCGCTCCCTGCTAGGGGAGCTGTCGAGCGATAGTGAGACTGAGGGGCCTTCAATCCAGGAGAATATACATTCCTACAAACAATAACAAAAACCTGAATTTCATTCAGGCTTTTTATCGTTTTTCTTTTTACAAAAAAACATCGCAGTCAATCCCTCCATATTGCAAATGAAAATACCAAGATCAGTACTCACTGAATAGCACGATTGATGGTTGTTTTTGCCTTACTTGGATCTCAAAAATCCAAAGATAAATGTTGCATATTGATACCCAGCATAGAGGATCATCACTGCTCAGATCAATAATCCAAGCTGTGAGATAAATCTCAGCAAATATACTAAATAGGAAATCACAATATTCCAGCTAAAGACTCCAGTTTCAAATGCAGCTCCAAGATCTCATTTCTGTTCAAGCTCAGCAGCAGCACCACTATATCTCTCAAGCACTGTTCCTCACTGCTCAATATCTCAAATATTCTTGATAATATTACTGGTGTCTTGCTTAGTATAACTCGTCTGTGGAATAATATGGAGATTATTCTGAGTTCTATCTAGATTCGCAAAACTATACAGTCATAAAAAACTGATCCCCACCAAGAATAATCCAAGTACTTTTTTCATATTACTATTTGAGATATAAAAAGAGCTTAATAACTACACATTGGAACAAGCATCGGCACCTGCCTTGCTACTCCAAGCCATTCAGTTGAAAGCTTATGAAGCGTCATCTTGAAGCGATTCATTCTTTCCCCATTGTAGAGATTAGAATACAGCTGAAGACTATCATTGACCAACTGATCAGATTTATATACAATCATAGATTTGAGATATTGATTTTCTTTAGATAGCATAGCTGAGGTCAGCTTTTTACATTCTCTTCGTGCAGTTTGGAGCGGCGTATTTGCATTGTTAGGTGCTAGGATCATATTCAGATACACAGCAACCGAACATACATTGAAATAGCTCGTTCTAATTGTCCATTGATTGTACTGATTAAGTTTATTGATATTTTTCAAGTTGCCTCATCAGGTCAGGATATTTTTACCGAGCTTGAATATTCATATTCAGGCAGAAGATAATTGCTCTGAAGTTGCCAATACTTATCATATTCCGTCTGAAATTGCAGCGGTAAAACTCCATCAACCGAACTCACCAGCCTATCAACTTTACTATGCCATTCATTTGCCTTTTTGTCTACAGGAAGTCCGGGATAACTTTTATCATTTGCGAGCCTTCTCATCAGCACATCAACAATATGATCAAACAAGAAAGCTGATTGAGGATAGTTGGTCCTATTTTTCCAGTCGGAGATAGAGGATTGACACCCTTTCCCAGCTCTATCGCTCTTATTGGTAGCACAGCAGTGTGCTTGTAGATTCAAGAGTGCTCTATGGAGTGCTTCTTCTGGCACAACATTGAGAATTGGATCATCTTTTAATATTGCAGGATAGGGGGTTGCTTTCCAGTCAATTACTGATATCTCATTAAAGAGATTACAGTCATGAGCAGTACTTATACCTCATATCCCTATACCAATCACTCCAATCATCAATGCCAATAAACCTTTCTTCATATGAGAATATCTGATAAACAGTTAAAGTATAGCTGATTTTTTTATTTTTTTGCAAATTTTCAGGGAGATTCCCCAGAGACTACAAAGGGAGCGTCTTGATCTCAACCTTTGCAATCTCTGAGCCAAATCTATTCTCTTTGATGGTATAGATTACAGTCTCTTTTGCTTTATCAAAGCTATAGTTTCAATACAGTTCAGTATTTCCAGCAACTAATCCATCTTTTGAGATATAGAGCAGAGGATTTTTATTGATAACGAGGACCTGACCTCCATCAAATTTTCCATATTGTGTTCATTTCAGAGAGAGGAGTTCTCATCTCAAAACCTGAATACTCTTGAGCTCTTTTGCTGTGAGCAAGATATCAAAAATACTGATTCCGTTTTCTTTTACCTTGATAGTAGGGTATCATTTCTCAAACACTACCTCAAGTTGAAGCTTATTTTGATATCATGGTTCGAAAGTGATTTCCCCATTCTGAGCATTCACCTTACCAAAGAGATTTCCCTTTGTACCATATAGTCCTATCAAATCTCCAAAATCATAGAATGCACCAGTGATATGAGTCTGATCAGTCTTAACAGGGAAGCTCTTGACTTGATTTCCACCGAGCTTTGCAGAAATATCGCTCTGAATCTGATTTCTCTTTCTTTGGAATCCTACATCTCACTCATCAATATCCGTTTCAAGTACTGAATGAATAATTACTGGATCCTTAATTCCTTCTCTATATCCAGAGTATCTTTCAACATTCTCAATGGTAATGTTTGGTGTTTTGATCTCTAGTGAGATGTTCTTCAATGGCTTCATTGCCCTGACTATCAACAGCAGTCGCTGTATAAAGCCTAGTCTGTAGTCCTGTAAAGAAGAGATTCTCTAAACTGATGCTACCTCCAGTAGTTCAAAGAGATTTAGAAACCAGAATTTTATCTCCTTCCTTGATCTGGAGTTTCTCAATTTTTTTGTCGCATCTTCTCGATCAATCTTGAGATCATAGTAGGTACCTACGAATCCTTCTAGAGTATTTCCATATCAAGCAATCTCTGACTTTTTACTTCTAACCAGCTGAATCTCCGCTACAGGAGGTTCGGCATCTCAGATCACCTGTCTTCCACCGACAACTTGATTTGACCAAGGAGATTGTTGAGCATAGACTTTATCTTTTTAGTTTGAGACTACTCACCTGGAGATAGAGCCAATTTCTTGGAATATCTCCTAGCCCAAAAGTTGATCGTCTCATTACTAGGATTATACCAATCAAGAGCATACAACTTTCAAACTTTAGCCAACTGCTCAATACTTGTTTCCTTTCCATCAATTTCTACTTTGTATCCAGTAGCGCTTGCTCCCTTTGGCAAAAAGAGTGCATATTTATACTGAGAGTGCCCAAATTTCTCCTTCAAACTATCTACACGATCTGTAATTCTAACCAAATATCCGTCATTCTCAGTAAACTGGTCATTATTCCATGAAAAGCTGATCTCATCAAAGCTCTGCCCCTTTTAATACGAAATTTTTCACCTCAGCAACAGTATCATAAAGTTTAAATTCTGATCCTGCAGCCTTTTCGTATTTTTTGAGCTATTTTTTAGACTAGGGGAGAGGACATAGTAGGTTGATGAAGTGTTTTGTGCTTTCTGCTCAGCATCATTAGCATATTTCACATAAATGTTATGCTCATCCCAAGCAATCAAATCTTCAACCTTATCATTATTCAGATCCTGCTGATAATAACTCTCGTACTTTTCAGCATTATACTTTGAATGAACGACATTTACTACATTTTTATTATCCTTACTTTTTACAAGGATTCCTTTGATATAGCTAGAATAATCAGCAGAAGCCTGAGTACTCATCTCTGGAATACTTGACTGTACCTGTGCATAGAGGGCTTTTTCTGTTTTTTTGTCCATCTTTAGCGACTAAACTTGTTTTCCCCGCATAATCAGTCGTTTTGATCGCATAGTATTGATTAACCTGATCTTTGATAGATTCGAGATAGAGTTTAGCTTTTTGATGGGTAGCAGCAGACATATTCAGAGTGCTTGCACTATTTTTTTCCAATGCATCCAGATATCCATCAACTTGTTTTAGCTTCTGTAGCAACATAGGTATCCATTATACTTTCATTATTCTGAAGTATGGCTTCAGCTCTAGTATTTTTTTCTCTAAGAGTGGAGTAGCATAAGTGAGTTGGTAAAATCTTCTGACGCTCATTATGCTGATCAAGCTTTTGAGAGGAAAGTATCATAGTCGTTTCTCACCAGATTCGCTAACTGATTTGTGGTAGTATGATGTTCTTTGATCACAGAAGAAACCTGATTTTCTATGTTTTTAAAAATTTTTGTTTGCTAGATTCTACCTGAGTATCCGTGTCTGTCAGAGCGATTAAAGATCTGATCTTATGTTTCTCTTCTTCATTACTCAAGTGGTCAATTACACGCTGGAGTTCTTTCTTCAGTTGAGTTTTTGTGCTCTGATATTCATTAGGAGTTTCTTGCACTCAATGAAATCAGATTTTTTTGGACTAAGATCAGCCTTAATATTCAGATTTCATGCATTCGCTGCTGTATCCAGAGTATTTGCTTGCTCGTTCAAATAATCATCAGCTTGACTAGTTTGAGTATTAGCCCGAGAAGTGATCATATTTGTTTGATCATTGATTCCGTTGGTCAAGGACTTTAACAAGCTGTAAAACCCATCAAAACTATATTCAAGATTAACTAAGGCATCTACCTGATAGTCAAGCCCTTGTAGAGGAGCTTGCCAAAGCTTAGCTGTAAAGTCTAGCTTATCTACAAATGGCACTTCATATGTCCTTTGAGTCATTTGCTCAATTTTTGCTTTCACTGCACTTTCTGCAACAAGACCATTCTTACTCTTCACTCTACAGATGATCTGCCCAATCTTATTCGCAAGATTCAGAATTTTTGAGATACTTTCTGGAAGCTGCGGTAACTTTGGTGCAGGAGGCAAAATAGGAAGTTCTAAATTAATTTGAGGTAGAAGACTAGGCAATTCAGGAAGATTTGGTGGCTCAGGTAACAATGGAATATCCGGAAGTTCAAAGTCAAGATCCAATTTGAGCCCAATTGACGGAGGCGTTGGTAGATTTGGAATTCTAGGCAACTCAATACTTTCTGGAACAAAGTTAAACTTTGGTAGTGTAATATCCATTCCAAGATTGATATTAGAGAGATCAATAATCAGATTTGGAAGCTTTATCTTTGGTATTGGAAGCGAGTCTACCTTCAATCCTCAGCAAAGGAAACTCAATTTACATGCATATTGATCATACGCATCATGGGTACAAGTTCCACATTTAGCAGTCCAGTTTGCTGAGAAATCAAGCATTACTTGATAAGTCTTTACAACAGCAAGAATTGTCGTAATTGCATCAATATACTGAGAGAATCTGGTCGCATTGATCTCCATCCAGTGATTGATATAACCAAAGAAATTTGTGATCACACTTGAGATTTCCATCGTATATTTATCTACAACATGCAACCATTCATAGATTTCAAAAGGAAGTCTCTTATATTGCTCTAAAATCTCAATGTTTTGAAAGATCTTACTACTGAGTTGATCTAGTTGTACTTGGATTCTCATCAGCTTTTCATTAGCTCAATTCGCAAGTTTACATTCCTCAATTTTCTGCTGGAGTTCTGCACCATCTTTATCGGCCCTTTTGGTCAATCTATCAATTTCTGATGGACAGGTTAAGATAGTTGCAGCAACTTTATCTCTCCAGCTCTTCAAAAATACTGTTTTTGTGTAGAGAGCCAGGTCTTGAGATATGAAATATAGGATTCAATATCTTCAGAATAGATCCATGGGATCTTAACTGAGATTTGTTTTGTAGATATTTTTTTACAAGATCGCTACTATTAAACAGTTCTTGCATTTTTCAAATGGATTATCTCCTCCCATAAGATTCAGACTTACATCCTCTTGTTGAGATAAGCGAGATAGACGCTTTTTTTCATGCTAGGAGCAACTCCATCAAGTGCTTTACTATCTGTTTTTTGTATTCTCTGATTGAGAAGAAACCGCTGAAAAGACACTAGAAATCTGATTAGAAAGCATCTTTACATCTGGGAGATAGAGCGTTAAATTCCAACGAAGTAGATTATTCCTGATATATTCGATCTGATTCTCCAAAAATCACATTAAGATCGCAGGAATTCATTTTGCATTAGGATTCAAAATTTTATTTTTTTAGTATCTTTCACCCCATCAACTCTTGTAAATCAAATCCCAATACTATTTTTTTACCAACACTAACACTATTATTTCCAAAGTTAGAAGGTTCAAAAATCTGAAGCCATTCTGCTTTCAATATCACTTCAAAAGACTTTTGAATGAACCAACTGCGCTGCTAGGAAGCTTTACTTCAGTATTCTTGCTTATTCCATTAAATCCGACATTACGAAGCGGACTTACTCAACTCTTTCAATCATTACATGATGGAGTATTCCCATATTCTCAAATCCAACTATCATACTTTTCTCCAGAGTCATCCTCATTGTTATGCCCATCACTTCAACATGGAAGATCAAAAGAAGTCACAACACAGTTTCCCCCTAGATCTGCATATGGTGAAGGTACAGCAGATCCTACACTGTAAGGACCTCCACAAATAGCAAGTCCCATCTGCGCAGTTAAAGTAGGAGCCGCATAAATTCTAATCATAGAAGGATAGATTCATCATCATACCCAAAGGAAAACCATCTCATGGCCCCTTTTGTCCCCAAGGGAATGGGATACTTCAAACAGGAGTAGGTAATGTTCATGGAAAATGGAATACTGGTAATCCTTTTCATAAGGTCCTTGTAAGTGGAGGAATCGGAACACATCACATCACATGATAATTTCAAGGAGCTAGAAAAAGCCTGATTAAATGGTACAGGTAATCCTTTACAAGCCCTTCCCCTTTTCGCACCAAAAACTTACCCCCTGACAGAGCATATCAAGTGATTTATTAATATTATCACTAAGTTTATTAATATCTGTATGCAATGCAGCTCCTACCAAGCCATCAATAACTCATCCAACATTGTCAGTTCAAAAGGACTCAAATTTACCCTCTTTGAAGGCTTCCATCAATTGATTACCGGCAGATTCCCAGCTACCATCACCAGAAAAATGCTGCTTTGAAAAATTTCCTTACGAATCTTATCATTACTCTTCCATGCTGCTTCTCAGATATCTGCAATTTTTTTGTCCAATTCAGCCCCAATTTCAATTGCTTTTTATAAAAATTCTGAAGAGGATTACTCTTTTTTTACCTTTTTCTTGGTTTGGATCATTTACAGCACTTGATAGACCATTTTTCAGTGATATTTTTTTCTGATCTTGGAGCTTTTTCATCTGCTCATCAATTGCTTGTTTTTGCTTTTGCTCTAATATCCTTCTCATACTCAGCAACAAGTTCTTGTAGGTTTATACTTTTTTTGTACATAAGACCTTGTATTTCATCTTCCTTGATTAAAGAGGACTCACTTTTGCTTAATACATCAATTCTGAACTCAAAGAACAATATCAGGATACTGATCTTTTACATAACCATCACGAGGTTCAGATTTTTGTAATAGTATTATACTCATAATCTTTTGATATTTACATCTTCTAGCTTTAATGAATAAGGAGAAGTCTGATCATCATACTGAAACTGATAGCGATATACTAGTTGCTCTCCTGTCATTAAATGAATATCAGAGATCGCATATGCATATTCTCAAACTGGTCAATGGACATTGGCCCTATTTACTTCAAAGACTAAACTTTCAGGCTTCAAGTTTTTTTAGAATCTTGACCATTATATTTGATCTTTGCAGGGAAGATATGGCTTATCAAGGAATGCTCAACTACTAATACTAGCATTTGCCTTAATCCTAACCCTTACCTCAACAATATCATTATCTAGCAGATTTCCTCAGTTTATATCACGATATTCCTTCGTAACATCAACCTTATCCTTACTATCTAGAGTATTAATAGTAAAGAAAGCTTGATCTTTTTGCTGGTAGTCCATCGTCTAGCGTTAGTTGTTCTTTAACTGGATTCTGAAGATACTTAGTATATGTCCCAATTGTACTTGCTACCGCAGTAGTCATATCCGTTTTAGTGATGCTGTTTTGTAATAGCATCTGGGTTAACTGTCTGTTGTCCATTAAGCATCGCCTGAACATTCCCTGGAATCTGATCTGTAATGTTTTTGAGTTGCTCCCTCAGCTGCTTGAGTAGTAAGTTCCTCATTACTTGGGATCTTTAATCCTCACCAGCGAACAAGGCTCTCATCTCTCACCGCATGAGTAGCAATCTCGACTCATAAGTTATGAATAGTTTTTACTGCATTTTGTTGTCTTTTTCGCCAGTTATCATCACATGAATACTCGTTAGTACTCAAGTAGCTATGATTATTCTTGTCTCCATTTCCATAAAAGACTTTGATATCTCACATACGATCATAAGTTACGATATCAAGTTTTTATCAAGATCCATATCTCTTACAAAAAAACCTGATGAACTCCAGAAAGTACGCTTGGATGCTCCGAAATTTCTCAGTTTTTTTACACTGGTATTCAGACAAGCAATTCTTCCATCAACATCAAAGATCGCCTCATCATTCAGATAAGCTCTGAATTGTTGCTTACTATTTCTTATCAAAATATCCTCATAACCATTCCCATCAATATCTCCAACATATACATCTTCCATCTGTTCAGTAGTCATCATCAGCATTCCCATATCTTGAAACTGCTTATCAGCATATTGCTTCTGCAGTTTGATAGTTCAGTCCTGATAAATAACGAGAATATCCTTCAGTCCATCTCTATTATAATCAATATCCAAAAACTTTCCAGATACTATTTGTAGTATCAGAATAAATCGTCTTTTTCAATACCTCAGTTATAATCAGTATTTTTCTAGATTAGTATTTTTCTGGATTCTTTTTGAGGAGTGGATCTCAAATATTAATCAAAAATTCTGATCCAAATGGGATAGTTGATTCTCCAACACTCTTACCTCCAGCAAATAGTGTAACATTTTTAAAGTCAGCTCTAAATCCAATATATTTTTAAAGTCATTACTATTCTGAATAGAGTCGTATCCTTGATAATTCGTATCTAGTGTATTCCCAACTTCAAAGATTCCTTTTGCAAGGCGATTTGTTGATCCTCATTGATAAGTTTCGCTAAATACCCATCTTGAGTCCTCTAGTTTCCCATCATTAGAAAGTGGAGTACTCTTCGCATAATCAAGATGTGGAATAACAACCTTTGCAACACTATTTCCATTCCAAACCATCTCCCAAACTGGATAATTAGCTTCTTTTCTCACGAGTAAGATGAAGTGATAGTTCCTTATTTAAGCTTCAAAGTTGCCTTTTTTCGCTATTATAGAGAATCCCCTGAGTATAAACATATCCATCAGCTACATCTGAAACAATCAAACTTGGAATTTTAGCAGTGTTTATAACCTCTGAAATCTTCGCTCCATTGCTAAGTATCTTGATATTCTTAATTTGATCTTGGATTTTTATCTGTCCAATTCATCAAACTGAAAGCAGAAGATGATTCCCCTGAAGCTGTGCAGTAATTGGTAGCTGATCAATATTTTCAAGTTGCCCATTTGATTTTAAAGAGTACGCTTGCTTTCTTCACCTTTTTGAGATCAACAAGCTGAGTAGTTACAGCAAGTGTTTTATCAGAATTTTTTTAATAATTTTTTTCACTATAAGCATTCTTCTCTGATAGATATCATCGCTGGTTTCCCCAGTCAGTACCAAAGAGATTTAAATACATAACATTTAAACCTGAATTCACCGCCTGTTCCAAAAAAACTTCTTCTGAACCGAGAGTCTTACCTGATCCTGAAGGTTTTTCTTGCTTCACAATACTCTCGCTTGCAAGAGGGTACTTGTCTCGTTATCTTTAAAAAGTATGTGAGATATTGATTTTTCAATTGCTAACTTTCAGAGTATTACTTACAGTTTTTTTAGGTTATCACTACTTGTTAAAAAGAATATCAGTAGGCTGAGTAATTGCGTTTCACCATGCATCAGACAAAGAAATCTGACCATTGACCTTCTCTCCAACAACTGCCATTTTCTTCTCACATTCAGTTTCAGCTTAGTGATTTCCCCAGGAGAATCTCTATTTGATAATTTTGAGGTTGCAATCATGGAATTACGAAGCTAACTGTTTCTGTTCATGCTTTATAGGTTGGAATGAGGTAAATGTTTGTTGCCCCTTTTTAAAAAAATAATAGTTTTTCACCTCTTTTAAGCGTTCCTTATCATCCATAATATATGCCTTAAAGCCTCATTTTTTTCTATATTAAGACTTGCTTGAGTATTGAGTTCTATGAGTTTATTATCGGATCAATAGAGGCCTAGTTTCAAGCCAATAACTCTATTTTTTTATTCAGCTTTCTATTTGCTCCAGATCAAATAAAAAGACTATCTTTTTGTTAGTTGATATTTGAGAGGTGCAGACAATGGTTTATCATTGTAATGAACCTGAAGCTTTGCTGGAATAATTTGAAAACTCTGTTGAGTAACGAGCTTATTAGTTTTTTTGAATCCCTAAGTGAGAGTGTTTCTGTTCCAGTATCTTGAGGCAATGATCTATAAATAATAGTAGAATTCGCAAAATCTGAAACTTCTATACTCTTTACAAGTCCACTTCATGCAAGAAATCCTCACTTCTGAGCGGTTAAAAATATGGATATAAACTTCTAGAAATCTGATTTTTTTATATCTATCTACAACATTCAGAGGCACCAAAGTATAAATACCAGCTCAGACCTTACTAGGTATATTAATTGTAAAAGGTATCAATACTTCCTGCACGAGCACTGAAAGTTAATGTCTTATGTCAGCATTGTTCCTTATTATCAGTAGGGCAGACCTCAATCGTTGTAGCAAAAGTTCACGCTTTTATGTTCTCATAAATTAATCGCTACATTATATCCGCTACTATTAGCCGTAAAAGCTCTTTTTTTACCGCTTTTGTACAGCTTTCTTGATTCTCAATTTTTAGACAATTCTCACCAACAGTCAAAAACTGACCTCAAAAATTTTTGTTAAGCAGCTTTGGATCTCTAGTTTGAATGATAAGCCTTTCTTCTCAACCATCAAGTGCAAAGCTCTTTTTCGTTGTTGAAATCTCCATCTTTTCAAGCACAGTATTAGCAATTTTATCTGGATTATCAATTACGCTAACAGCTTGTTTTTTTCTCCTCTAAATGTGCATTTTTATCATCAAAAGAATTCCTTATTTCCTCTAATGGGTTAATACGACTTCAGAGTTCTGAGAAAAGAATTGAGTGAAGCAGAAACTGAAATTGAAAGTTTTGCAGGTTTTTTTAACTACTTCCTTTAACCAACATCCAAATCCTCTAAGCCAAGGAGAGTTTGCTTCTTTTATATCATAGAGGAGGAGAGTATCATTATAATCAAATCAGCATTCTTTCTGGTCATTATAAATATCTCATTGTTGTGAGTCCACATCTGAGAGCTTATTTGATGCGGTACCTACCTCATCTAAAAATAGGCTCCTCATCAGAATTTTTTTACACTTCCTTCATAATCTATGGTATCGCTATCATTAGAATTAATAAATCAGACTTCATATCCTTTAGAAGCATAAGTAGGAAGCGCTAACTGTGGATATATTCACTGAGAAGATAAAATCTGATCTTTATGTTGAGAGAGATAGTTATCTACAACATATTCGACCTTATTATTAATATCAAAACTTAAATCTGAAAAAAATTAATATCTTTTGTTATATCATCGCTTATTGCCCTAGATTTGATCACAACATTCTGATAATAGAGGAGTTCTGCTAGCGTATTGAGCATTTTTTTCTCCTCCAATTGATTTCAAAAACTCATCATAGGTAAAGAGTTCATACCTACGAATATTGCTATCCAACAGCGGAGTTGCCAAAAATCTACACTACGAAGTTGATCATAATGTCCTTTTTTTACTCAGATAGTTGGCATTAGCTTTGTTCTTTTTCTTGAGTAAGAATAGTATTATATTCATTTACTTTATTTTTTTGAGATACTTCTCAAGCGATGCTTTAAATTCAGCAGGAGATTTTTAGTTGTAAAACTGAACCTGAGTGATTATATGCTTCTGACTTAAAGATATTAGGATAAATAAGATTAATCCTATTTCATCAAATTCCTGAAATGTAGTATATCTCGGAGAATCAATTGGTCTATCAGGAGTTAAATCTGACATTCACTTGATAGTGATTTTCCGGATTTTTCGCTATCGCTTTTAAAGATGTTTTTGAAATTCTGACTTGTGATTGTCTAGCTCTCAGAGTAGATTATCAATCCTATAATCACTTTCTCCACAGTTTGCTAGTCCAGTTACTCCCCCAACACACTGAAGCCCACGGAAGCCTTCAATGCGATTTCATTCATTATCAATAGTTACCCTATGAATCTTTTCTAGCATAAGATTAACTTTCGTGAGCATTTCATTCCCTAGACTTGCTCAAAGATTGCCAGAGAAATTATTAGAATTTTTTTCCAGGCTTCCAATAACGCCTTATATCATTGCAGCTGAGCTTCAAGTCTCATGAGCTTTATTAGTGTTTCTTTTGAAAGATTTATTCGGTTTGTTAGCTTGTCTCTGTAACTAGAAAAACTTATTGATAACTTCATTATATCGAGGTTTATACATACCGAGAGGGATATCTGTATTTAACTCTGAGAGACGAACGAGTTGAAGTGCTTCTTTCAATGGAGAAAGGTATTGCCTTTCTAAAGACATCTCGATTTCCTCACTTAAAAGGTCTAATTCACTTAATAAAAACAAAAAGTCTGTTTTCTTATATAATATTGAAGTCTGAGTTGGATTTTTGCGGATTTCTTCGAAGGGTATTAAATAAGTTAACTCTTTTTCTTTTCTACCTCTTCTTTCCCTAGATTGTAAGTATTTTCCTTTTGCCTGATAGGATCAATCATTTCTTTGAGAATCTTGATATTCCCAGTGATAGAATTCTGACTATATGCTCAGCTGTTCAATAGTGTCCTTTGTCCACTACGAATTAGATTGATGTTTTGTTGAATATTAGAAAAATCATTATCTAGATTATGAAATGTAAGGAATTGTTTTCAAAAAGCATTCCGCATTTCAATCCTCAGATCGGCTTGGGGCTGGATTTCAACGATCGCTTGTTGGTAATCGAGTAATATCATTTCCTGTCCATATTTTTTTCAGTACCAATATCAAGTTAAGCGGACAGGGAGGATAAAACTTCATGAAAAAAAGGATTCTCAAGACATTTTATTTTTTGCTTGTTAGAAAATAGTTATTCTTCTTATTCCTATCCTGAAGTATTCATCAAAAAGCTATATCAAGTGCCTCCAGTAGAAAAGACATCTCCTCGAAGATCCTTAAGAGTGTTATTCCCCTTATAGTTATAGCTTTTCATTCATCAATATAATTTTTTTATTCTGTAGCAATAGTGTATTAGCATAGAGATATTCCAATTCAGCATTTTGCTGCTGAATTTGCGCGTTATTCTGCGTTGTTCAGTTTGTGTTTTGTGCGATTTGGTCTTGGAGTGTTTTTGCAAGAGAAACTCTTTCTTCTATCTTTAGGTTTTTTTGTTGTTATATTTTTGATTTAATATAATGACTTCGTTTCATACAGATCCTCAGGTATTCAATCAATTATCTCTTTCTCCTACTAAGAAGTTAAAACCCGATAATAAATTGTTTCTTTGTTCTCTAATTGCTTCAAGGATGCTTATTTGATTTTCTCCACTAAAAAAGTATGCAAGAGCCCCTGTTGCATTATTACTGAGCATAGATGTAGAAAAGAGTTGATTCCAAGTTCTATTTTTCTATTTCAATATTCTTTTCAGTATTAATAATCCTGCTTTCAAGTCCAGAGAGAGAATTATTAACATCTATAATTCTATTTAAGATTGCTCATATTGGTCCGGCAGAATTCGCAGCTGCTGTTAGTGCCCTAGAGATTGGATAGCCAGTCGCAGTAAATCTTTGTCCCTGTGCGTTAAGTTCCATTTCTCCTGTTAAAAAAATTGAGAAAGTATAGAATTAAAACCTGTTTTTACACCAGAGTCGTCATAGGAGTTATTTACTCCTAGATTTTGGTTCCACATTATATCAAGCGTTTTTACCTAATGCCACAACTCCTGCTAACGAAGAGTTATCAAGAGGGAGTTTATATACTAATCCGTGTAGCTCTCAGATTTTTATCTGATACTGCTTTCAGAGCATTGAGTCTATTTTGTAACAATTCTACATTTACAGCTATATTACTTCATCTGTCTTTTAGATGGTTTCTCGCTTGATCTAGAAGATTTATTCTCTCTTGATGCTTCTGATCTCTTTCAGTGAGCATATTTTTGCTTACTCTGCTCTTGATTGTGTATTGATTGTAACCCGCTGAATAACGTTGTTAGGCGAGAAGAGACCTCATCAATCCTTGAGCCCATTACATTTGAAACTTGTGACGGGGTGTCAAATACTTTCATATCAAGTGCCTGAAGGATCTGTTCTTGATAAAATTTTTTTCTCTACTGTTATCATTATATTTTGGTTTTTGTTGTTTCTATTTGGTCTGAGGTTGTTGCCTTATGCTCCATCTCAGATGAGATTATCTTGTATTGATAGAAGCGCTCTTCGTCGTCTCTTGATCTTTTCGCTTTTAATAAGGAGAATGAATTTGATCAGATTTTATTGAAATGTTTATCGCTAAGCTCCTGGTTAAAGTAATCTACTTGATCATAGGATATGCCATGGCGTATTGGCTCTCTATAATTTCATTCTCTGTATGAAATTTGAGTTGGAGAACTATATTCCTTTAGTCATTCATAAGTATAGGCTGGTGTTTGCTTTTGAGCTAATTCAGCACTTCCAGCAATATCAAAAATTGGCTGCCATGCTGATTTATAATCAAAACCATTAGCGAATCTATATATTCACTGTGTCATTTTTTTCTGAATCAACATTGAGAGGAGTAGCTCATCATCGAACTCTGCTTCAAAAATTGTTGAAAAACTTTCACAGTCTGCTCGGTCTCTAGGATTATTAGATCATGGATTGCAAGTTCCATGTCCTCTCCATGCAATTCTTTGGCATGGGATAAATCTTCGGCGGAGTCAGAACCATCTTCTAACACATTCTTCTCAAAAACTTGCGTGAGTCTTTTCTTTACTATATAATTCATACTCAGCTTTTGTATTCATCATGTTGAAGCCCCTATTAGCCTCAGTTTGAGTAGAAAAATATATCATAGGAGGCTCAAAAGCTTTTTTGATTGTAGATTTGTTTGATCAAGATTTGATTTTTGCTGGATTATCTGAGTTATTAATAACTTCTGAATAATTTCAGACTTTTTTTAAGTTTCTGAAATGTCCCTCTATAGATAGAACTTTGTTCTGAAGAGATAAGAGATGAGGCATCTTGTCAGAAAATAATAAAATCTAAAGGTATCTATAAACTTAGGGATTCGATACCCAATGCGGAATAATCTAGGTCATATGTATTTTTTTCTTTCATATTGTTCTCTTTTGATACAAAGTCGGGATCACAGACTTCATCTCATATTTTTTTCAGTCAAAAATCTTGTTATCAACCATATTCTCTAGTTTATCATTGATCCTCTAATAATCCCATTCATTTCGTTGGTTCAAAGAGTGAGTTGGTCTTTAAGTTGGATCTTGTTTTGATGAGTATCGGCACCTCATGTCCATCTGTTTGATGCTTCTATATTATCCGCAATTGCTCTCTGTAAGGGTACACTCAAACTTGAGGAATATTCTTGAAGATGCCCATCAATTTTTTTCTTCAGCATCTTAGTCGGTGTCTTAGCTTCAGAACTATTAGAAAAAGAACCAGAAATCGTACTGCTATCTCCTAGATCCTTCAACGCATTTCCTAAATCATTTACCATTTCCTTAACTTTCTGACTATCATTCTTTTGAAAAAAATCAAAAAGCAGATTGGTGTAACGATTGTACATCAAATCTTCAGCAAAAGGCTAGTCTATTTTTGTATAACTGATAATTTTCTTCCAAAAAGTTACTCTGCAGTGCGACAAAAATCATCATATCGAACTTTCTTATCTGCAAATTTACTTGGATCTGCATCATAGTTTTTTTAATTTTTTTGAAAAGAAGTGTTTATAAGCATCATCGTCAGATTTAAAATTAATTACTCAATGCCATATCTCTGCTTGTCCATTTTGCTTTAGCTTGAGTAAAATATCATTCTCATTCGTTCCAAAGATATTTTTTTGATCTAGAAAATCTACATAAGGATAAATTGATGGGAAAAATATAATCGGAATATTTTACCACAGGAAATGGTATTTCTCAAATCATTACTAACCCAATAAGCTGAGAACTTTTCTCTTTTTCTCATTCAAAGTAAAGGTTTTCCAAGAGTTTTTGTAATCTCAGGAGCTGAATACTCTTGAGTATTAATCTTAAGCACTAATGCTTTACTTTGATCATATTTCTTTTGAATATACTCTGTAGTATACCACTTAAGCTCATTTTCAATTTTTAGGATAAACACGCTCATCAACAAGCACTGCTACTAGATTTGAATAAGTATTTTTGGATTCTCCACTTGCATATACACTTCCTCGTTGGATATATCCCAAATATGATAAGACCTGTGAAACTACATAACAAAAAAAGAATAGCAATTGAGAGTATTTTTTTGAGAACATAGGATCTTGATATGCTAAAAAAACGAATATAAAATATATACGATAATTAGAGCAAAAAAATAAAGACAAAATCTGATTTTTAGTACCTTTTTTTCAGGTTGCTATTTTTTTGTTCTATGATCTCATACTTGACAGTTATTTTTATCTGGTATTTTTAAAACAATTGATTTTTCATTTTTCCAAACACTATACTACTGATTGTTTTTTTGTATCATATCTTATTCAAATGATCTTCTGAAATGAAGCGCAAAGAACGTATATCAGGCAGTTTTTTTGACCGTAATCTTTCTTCAAAAAAATCCGCTTTTTATACTTTTGATAGGGACAAAAAGGACTCTGAAAAAAACTAGTTTTATAGAGTCATTTTTCTGATGAAATCCTAGGAGTATACAAGAGAAGTGATTTTTTTATATTAGAGATTGTTCTGAAGAACTAGAAAAAAACTCATACCATTCAAATTGAAACACCAACAACACAAAAAAACAATTCAACTAGCCAATTGAGAAATATATGAAAATAGAGGAGTAAGGGAAATTAATTCCCGATTACAACAGTCAGCGATTAGTGGGAAAAAGATCCTATTTATCGAAAACCTAGAAAGAATGACAACATCAGCAATGAACGCCTTTCTAAAAAAACCTGTGAAGAACCACTTTCTCAAAGATTTATTTTTGCGACAATTAGCTCTGAAAGCGGAGTGTTGCCAACAATTGTTTCTAGGGCTTTGCTTGTGCATTTCAATCTCCTTGATGAGCAAGCTATGAGAGCTTTTTGAAAGCTCAAGATACAGCTATTTCAGATGAAAAACTTGAAATTGTCTTACACATGAGTTGAGGAAAACCTTGAATTGCGTTGGAAATCATAAAGAAGATGAATCAGGATAGCGAAATTGAGAAGACACTGATGCAGGGATTTAAAGTAATAACAGAGAAAAAAGTCACATCTTATGCAAATTGATATTCTAAAAAGATAAAAGAAATCTGACTTTTTAGAGCCATTTTATAAATACTATTATTGATCATTTTACAAATGTTTGAGATAGTAGTCTTGCTCAAAAATGGGTCAATCTAAAAAAAGTTTCAAGCAGCTAATATTTCAGAGGAAAAACAGTCGGTGGTATACTGTTTTAGGATAATTTTACAATAAATGTCTACTTATGTCTACATATCTTTGACAAAAATTTTTTTAAAAAGATAGTGCTATTAGAAGTTATATCTGAGAAAAATATTACAAAAATTCTATAAGCTTGCAAACGCTGAAGCACTTATTGAAATTGGTCCATGAAAAGGCGCGATAACAAAGAAAAATAAAAAGATATTTCTGAGAATTTTTTTGTTATTGAAAAGGACTTAACAATGGAGGAGCATCTTCTATGAGTAGGATTAAATCATGATCAAATTATCTTTCAAGATATTCTTCAAGTTGATTTTCAGACAATCCTTTCTAAGATTAATAAAAAAATCAGAATTCCACACTAGTTGTTGGAAATCTTCCGTATTATATTACCTCTCCGATTTTTAGGCTACTTTTTTTACCAATCATGAAAAAGGCTTTTTCGTGAGGAATTTTTATGATTCAGGATGAAGTTGGATTAAAAATCATTTCTTCAGCTGTGAAAAAAATCATATCTTTGGCGATTATTAAACTGGTGATATACGATCGAATATCTTAAAATGGTTCCACCAAAAAGCATTTTTCTCCAGCTCCAAAGGTTAAGAGTTGTCTAGTAAAGTTTATCAAAAAAACTCAACATGAAGACTGCAATTTTAAAAGATTTAGAAAAATTCCTAAACTTATACGCTCCATATAGCAGAAAAAAACCCTTGGAAGGATTAGTAAAATCATCCAAAAAAATGAGGAATGAGCAACTTTCTCCCTCCCAGAGGAGTTGTTAAGCAAAAGATTAGAAGAATTGTCTCGAGAAGATATTAAAAAGATTATCAAAAAAATCTGACTCATAATTTCTTTTAATTCCTTTCTTTGAGAGGCAAAAAGAGGGTTATGTAATCGATCATGGAAGTATTCATTGCAGAAATGTGCTATATGTCCAAGTCCCTTTCTCTCAACAATAACATAGCTTTCTATCGCCCTTCCTTTAGATATAAATATTTTTTTCTTTATAAAGTCTCTCTATTCATTTAATGATAGCCTTATATTTCTTCGGACTAAAGGAAAGAATAGTTTTTACTAGTCTATTGTAATAATCACTATACTTTCTTTTCTTTTGTTTTAGGTGAATGCTTTAGATTTTTGGTTCGCGAGTTGGTAAAAACTTATTTAGTTCTGCAGTTGAAAAATCAATAATCGACCGTATTATCCCAATCTCAGATAAAAATAATTTTTTTGATATTAAACTTTATTGAGAAATTTTTCTCCAAGCATGCAAAGATCATTTCCCGTTAATATTAATCACTTCATAATCTGAAATCTTAGATTTCCATTCAGGAAGTGTCTTTAGATAATTAAGATAAAAAGCTAAAGAAATAGGCATCAGTATCTCATTCTACAAGGATGATTTTATTAACGAAAAATATCTTTGAAAGATTTTCAAACTTTCAGCATATGAATCAATGTGGCATCATCATAATCAACTTGAATCTTTGGTGAAATAATCTGAGATTCGCTTTTGTTCATTTCTATAAACTCTATATACATTAGTAATATTCCCCTCATTGATAAAGAGCCCAGAATTTGTAGAGAAAAATGAATTGAGAGTTGATGTTTTGACTTACATGATCAAATACCTGCGCAATTTCTTTTCTGAATTTGGGGGTGAAGATGTAATTCTGGCTCATTAATTATTAAAAATCCCTCTTTCAAATCATTACCATACATTGCGAAAATAATGGTAAGTAGCGATCTCTCTCAGCTACTCAGTTCGTCAAAGTAGACAATTCTTTCTTGGATGTCTATAAGATGGATGTTTCAGCATTCAATTTACATAGTCAATGTATAGCTTCTTTTCATAAATATTTGTCTATAATATAGCTTAAACTTGTATAAAAAGTCAGACTTTTTCTAATTCATCTTGTATGAATTCGGAATGTGACTGGTTAGGAGAGAGGAGTTGGGATTGAGAGAAATTTTCAACAATACTCCATAGTTTTTCAGATACAAGTAGCATATCATACTAGGCTATTTCTCGTATAATTAATATCGTTAATAATATCATGAGGATTAACAAAATTGCTAAATTCAAATTGGCTTCTTTCTGTATTTAAAAATAGCAAAAAGTTTTTGAGAAAAATATCGTTTTCTTTCTTCAGGTTTTTTTTCAAATTCATTAAAAATTGTAATAATGATCTGGAGGAGTTTTTGATATTGAATACATTGTAAAATGAAAAATCTGATACTCTTCAAGCCCTCTTTCATCAATAATAAATTGTTGTTCTTTTTCATCAAAACTGGCCTTAATTCTTAAATTAGAAGATTTTTCCATAAGCGTTTCAAGCTTTATATTGTGGGAAAAGAGATATTTAATTTACTATATTTGCTGATGATATCATTAATTTTTCCCTGTATATTTACAGACAAAACCTATATTCTCATAATCATTTACTCAAAGTTCAAGCAAAAATCTCAAAGTCCGAAGGTTTATTTGGTGTAGCATAGTTTGTATGCAGCTTTTTTTGTGAGATTTTTTTCTGCTTGAATAGCTTTCCTCATTGGAATTTCTGGATTTTGAGAAAATTCTCTCGAATAGTGATAATCTTTGATAAGGGTAGAAAAGAATTCCTCCAAAAATAGTTACAAAATTACTCTTACCAGAAGCATTATTCCCAATTAAAAATTCTGAGACCTTCATATCATCCGTTTGAAAAAAATGAAATTTTTTTCCATATTTTCAAAAGTCTTCTTTATAAAGGGAAACTCAAGAGATTTGAAATTTTAATTTCCTTAATATGCATGGGATTTGCTACAAATAAAAAAATTTATCAAAGTATAGTCAGAAAAAAATATTTTTTTCAACATTATCACGAAATATAAGCGAGGAAAATCTGATTTTTATCTTTTTTTACTATACTTAGTATTGACTTTAATAAACTTTTTATATATATTGAAGACTCAAAAACAAAAAAATGTATGAAAATTAAAAAACCAAAAGTTCCACTAAGCAAAAAAGAAAAGATAAGCGATATTGAGCTTAATAAAAAGCTTTATCCAAAAAGACAAAAAAATCAGATTTTATCTGAGTCTAAACCAGAAGGTAACTATTCACCTGACAAGGATGAAAAAAAGTTGGAATATCCTTTGATATATCAATTGATAAAATTGGAAGGATTTGTATCCATATGTCTTTACCTTCGCAAAAAGAAACTTGATAGTAGAACTGTTTTCTCACAAACCAAATCCCTAGGATCCCAGATGGGAAAGCGATGATATGAGTATGAAAAACGAGAAACTAGGGATTATACTCTCTAAGAATATTTAGAGAGTTTTTTTATTTATGCTAAAAATATCTCCAATTTTTTTCATCTAAAAATTTCTGTAACTGAGGGTAATCATTCAAAATTTGGATAGTGCTCTAACAACCAATGAGCTCCTTGTTGAACTTTTTCCAAAAAAATTTAAATCCGATAAAACATCAAATGGAATATCACTAAGTCAAGACTGCATCGTTCCTAAAAATCTCCCCAGATCAACGATTTTTGAAGATCCAGCTCAGCAAGTTTGAAGCCATCCGTAGTTTCCTCCATAGCTCTTAGTCTTTCATAACTTTCTCAACTTTTTTTCGGAGTTTCTAGGAAAGCAATAAGATTGAAGGTCTGATCTTCCAATTCTTCCCTTAATTGATGAAGTTGTGCAAGTCAGAATCTTTCTGCATTTTTTTATAATCATTACTGTCGCCTCTGGTACATCCACTCAGACCTCAATAACTGTCGTAGAGACAAGCATTACTAGTTTTCAAGACTTAAAATCTGACATTACTTGATCTTTATCTTTAGGTTTCATTTTACCATGAAGGAGTCAGATTCTCCCAGATAATTCTGGGTAGAGTCCTTGCATTTCCTCATAACTTGATAAAAGCAGACTGTACCTCATCCAATGTTTCGCTCTCTTCAATAAGTGGGGTAACGACAAAGACTTTCTGACCCTTTACTGACTTTATCAACAATCCAGGGCTTTAAGCTTTAGAAACTCACTATTACTAATAATTTTTTTGTCTCAATAGGTTTTTCTCCCTTGAGGCAATTCATTGATAATGCTCACATCAAATTCTCCAAAAAAACTGCGATCGCCATTGATCTTGGGATAGGAGTAGCACTCATTTGCAAAATATGTGGAGATCAGAATTGCTTAAAAAAGGCTCTTTGCTTTACTCAAAACTTATGTTGTTCATCAATTACAACATATTGCAAATTATGAAATTTGATTCCTTCTTGTAATAAAGCATGAGTTCAGATGATCACATCAATTTTTTTCAATGCTTCTAGATCAGATTTTATTTTTTTCTTTTTTTGTGTTTTCGTTAGAGAACCGGTAATACATTCAACCCTAAGTCAGAGTGGCAGCAAAAACTTCTGCAATTGTTCTGTAGTGCTGTTGAGCCAAAAACCTCAAGAGGCGCTAAAAATGCTGTTTGTCCATTAAAAAAATTTGCTTAATATAATAAGCTCATAGCGTAGCAACGATCGTTTTTCCCACTTCAAACATCTCCCTGAAGAAGTCTTAGCATCGGTTTTCAAGAGTGAAAATCATCAATAATCTGTTTTACAACCTTTTTCTGTGCGGTGGTAAGTTCAAAGGGAGACGAGTTAAAAAGCTCTTTTAAAACTTCCCACTGTTGTGATTGGCTGATTTGTTTTGGTTTGGCTTTGATATTGACGTCTATTCATAAGAGAAAAAAATCTGAATTCTTAGCAATCTGTCAAAGAATACTCTATGAATTGCTTGATTTTTTTAATTGATGATTTTGTGGATAATGGATATTCTGAATGGTATCTATTACATTTAAGAGATTAAACTCTTTTTAGAAACTTGTCTGGGAGATATTCAGAAAAACATAAGGGAACTTGGTTTTAGATTTTCTCGAATTTTTTTAGCGAACCATCATGGTTTTATTCAGTTCATTTCGGAATAAACTGGGAAAAATTCTTCCTGAATTATAGAGCTGACTGACTTCTCAGCTCTCTGAACTTGGAACGATATCTGGATGCGAGAAAAATGATTTTTCCCATATTTAAAATTTGGTTTACCGACGATAATATACCACTTTCATTCTTCAATTTTACTCGCTAAATACCCAGAATTAAAAATCGAGATTGCTCAAAGAGCTCAGTTTTCATCTTCAAATTTGATGTCATAAATTGTTCTACCGCCTCTTCTAAAGACCTTTTTTTCTACAATTTTTCCCCTTTGTCGCTGCTGTTCCTTTTTCGTTAATTTGGAGATTATTGAGAGGTTGAATGCTTGCCCTATCTTCATAGGTTCTTGGAAAATAATTAAAAAAATCTTTAATGTTTTTTTATCCCATGAGATGATAGAAGATTAATATATTGAGGAGTAGTTTTAAGCAGTGCTTTTAAGTTCAGTCATAGTTTTTTTGACAAAGTGAAAAATTAAATGCATTATGCGGAAATTTATTCAAAAAAAGCAAGATCAGTTTTTTTTTCTTTTTTTACAAAGAAAAATCTATCATAATCTCTTGATTTTTTTGTTTTTTTGAATGTTTACTGTGTTATTGTCTATATATTTAGACCTTTTTATCTAAAGAATGAAAGATAAAAAATGAAACGCAACAGTTAATGAATATGTAGGAATTTAGTTTGTTATAATTCCTAGTAAAAAAAGAGGATAGTATTCTCTCTTTTTTGTTAAATGCTCGCTTTTAATAGGTTTTTTTATGTTGAAATTGTTTTCTAGTTCCTTATAGTTAAGAAACTTTTAGTCATATGACCACTAGATAATAAATGAAAAACACCACAAAAAAGCAAAAAACCTGATCTCTATGATGGAAATGGTTTCAGTATGGATTACTCTTCATTATTATAATAACTTTAGGATTAAGATTTTTGCAGTCAAATAGCTCGCTTACACTCTCTAGTACGTGAACAGGAACAATAGAAGCTATACAAGAAACAAAACAGCTTCCCTTAAGTGAATGGATGGCAAATTATCAAAGCTGAAGTTTCTCAAAAATAGAACTTATCAATGATCAGGAATTGAAGGGATTCTCATTTATTGAATCTTGAACTCAGAACTTACTCTTCTGAAATCAGGTAACAATTGAAAACTACAATCTCCTTACTACGACAAAAACCAGTTTCAACCTCGCTTACAGAACTTGGGAATTAGCGTAACAGGAGACAATACAGTACTTGTGACCTATAAGTGAGAAAGTCTTTTGTCTAAGCTGATTGCACAAGTTGGATATATTATCATTTTCATCATCATTCTTTATGTTGGAATGAGATTTATCATGCCTAAGGGATGAAATAATCTCTTCTGAGTAAAAAGTTTGAAAAAGAAAACAAAAAAATCTGAAAGTAAAACGACTTTCAGTGATATTGCAGGGATGGATGAAGTAAAAAAATGAACTGATTGAAATTGTAGATTATCTCAAAAATCCAAAAAAATATGAGAAATTAGGAGTAAGACCTCCAAAATGAGTCTTGCTCTATGGTGCTCCAGGAGGAGGGAAAACACTCCTTGCAAGAGCAGTAGCTGGAGAAGCTGATGTTGCATTCTTCTCAACAGCTGGATCTGAATTTATGGAAATGCTTGTTTGACTAGGAGCTGCAAAAGTGAGAAAACTGTTTGAGCAAGCAAAAGCTGCGGGTAAAGCGATTATCTTTATTGATGAAATTGACGCAATAGGAAAGAGGAGAGGATCTTGATATACTTGAGGACATCAGGAACAGGAACAAACTCTTAATCAAATCCTAACTGAAATGGATGGATTCGACCAATCAACCAACATTATTGTTATTGCTGCAACAAACAGACCTGATACTCTGGATCCAGCACTTCTAAGAGCCGGAAGATTTGACAGAAAAGTCCTTGTATCTGCTCCTACATATGAGGAAAGAATTCAGATTTTTAACTATTATCTCAAGAATAAAAAGCTTGATCAAAAAGTTAACATTGAATCTTTTAGCAAGGAGAACGAGTGGACTTGTTGGAGCTGATATTGAAAATATAGTAAACGAAGCAACTCTGCAGGTAGCAAAAGATGATAGAAGTATATTAACGATTCAAGATTTTGAGTATGCACTTGAAAAAGTAATTATGTGACCTGAGAAAAAGTAAAAACCACAAAAGAAAAAGAAAAAGCTCGTTGCATATCATGAATTAGGGCATGCAGTAACCGGACATTTGCTTGAAAACGCTGATCCTGTTGAAAAAATTTCAATTGTGCGTAGAGGACAAGCATTATGAGTCACTTGGACTACTCCAGAGGAAGATAAAAACCTTTATTCAAAGGCAAAATTCCTTGATGAACTTGTAACTTTACTTTGAGGAAGGGCAGCAGAAGAAGTTTTCTTTGGAAAAGACGAGATTACAACTGGTGCATCAAATGACTTTCAGAGGGCGACTGCTATTGTAAAAAATATGATCTTAAGATACGGGATGGATGAGGATTTTGGACCAATTAATTATCTAAAAGACTCAGAAGAGCAAGCCTTCACAAATCCTTATAGTGAAAAAATGGCAGAACTCCTTGATCAAAAGATTAAGAATTATCTAGAGAACGCTTATACAAAGGCAAAAAACAATTCTGATTGAAAAATAAAGATCTCATAGAAAAAAATGTGTAAAATATTGCTTGAAAAAGAATATCTTTCTAGTGAAGAATTCATTCAAATGATGAATGGAGATATTACGGCAGAATTGCCAAATACAAACAAAAAAACTAAGAAAGAAAAAAACTGAATAATACTATCAAATAGATATTTACTGATTATACTAACATAATGGAACTCTATGTCTTAGATTATTTTATGAACAAGAATTTTTAAAGTTCTTAATTGCCCTGATGAAATTAAGACTCAACTTAGACATTGAGATAAGATTGTCTACATCTGTGAGGAAAAAGTGAGTTCAAAAAGCTCTATTTGATTGGTGATTTGATATCCAATCAAGGCAAGCAGAACTGTTGAATTTGAAAGAGCATTTTCTAAAGAAGAAACTAGAGAGTTTTTTTAGAGCAACAAGATATTGCTCATAAGGTCTTTCCTAGTTTCAAAGAGAAGTTTAAAGCGAGATTTGAATGATCAAAACCAATCACAGCGAGATATAATCCCATAGGTGATCAGATTTATTTCTATTTTTTTATTCTGAGGAAAGATATGTGTTTTTGAGATTTTGTAAAGGAACTTAGATCAGAAATCTGAAAAAAATCTATTCCTTTTCCAAATCTGAGCAAGAGATATGATGAGACTTGATCCTGCAGCTAAAGATTATGCAGTAGGCTCTGATTGTGGTATGCTTACTGCATGCCAAAGTCTCAATCCATTACCGAGCGTAGAAGTTGAGTGTATTGGACTACAAGGAGTAGATGGTAGGGATATGGAAAGATTAAAGGAAGATGCTGAAAATTAAAAATGTAGTCTGATGTATGAGCTAGAAATCTACCAAGAAGAAGTAAAAATTTTCCCAACAAAAATGATCAACAATAAAATGCCCATGATCAAATGAAAATTGAATTGTTAGTTCATATAATATCATGACGAGAGAAGTTATCCTAAAAACTCCAGAAGGAGCTATTCTAAGAGTGCCTCTTTCAGCTTTAGAATCAACTAATTCATAAAGTAAAAAAATCTGTTTTATTCTTTTTTTGTTTACGGAATGTCTAAATTATTAGCTTATGCTTGGATTACTCTAACAGTAGCAATGATCGTAATTCCTCTTGGATTATTATTATGGCGAGCCAGCAGACGCTTTCTCTGATTTATAAAAACTAAAGCACTAGTAGCTAAAGAAAATAAAGAAATGCAAGAGATTAAAGAAGAACTACAGGAACAAGAAAACGATTTCATCTCAAATAACTACTCAACAGAAGTAGAAGAGGTAAAAGATACTCCTCAAGAAGATATTGAAACTAAAGAAGAAAATACTGAGCCGAAAAACTCAGTAGAGGATAAAGAAAAGAATAAAAGAAGCTTGAAACTATCCTTATTGAAGCGAATATCCTCAAGAATAGTGGGAAGTTTGAACAATATGAAAAAAAGTTGATCGAAGGATTAGCAATTGATGATGAATCTCTTGAAGTCCTAAAGCCTCTCTCTGAATTGTACTTCACTTTAGGAAATTATAAAAAAGCACTTTCTCTCCTTAAAAAAGTATCAGAAAAGGATCCAAAATGATCATAAAGCGATTTGGCAAATATGAGAGATTTATTTTATGGCTGGATACAATCAAACAGCAGAACTTCTTGTAGAAAAAGCAATCAATCTAAAGAATGATAACCCAAAATACTATCTGACGATGGTTGAGATCTTCTATAATACAGATAGAAGCTGAGAGGCTCTTGCCTATATGGAAAAAGATTGTAAAAGCTTAGACCTACAAACCCAAAAATATTTGCTGGCAACAGCAGAGCTTTATGAACAAATTGGAGATCTTGATAATGCAAAGAAGTTCTATTTTCAATACCCTAGAATATGAACCAGCAAACGAGAAAGCAAAAAAATAAGATTAGAGAACTTAGTAGAGAGTAAAAAGATAAGAACTGTGACTTCTCCTTACTGTTAAAAAAACTTGTGAAAAAGTTAAAAGAAATACCAAAGATGAACTAAAAGTTTCCCTTTGATTTTTAGTTCATTTTTTTGTTATCATAATCTCTAGTTATTTATCTTTCAATCATATCCTCAAATGCCTGAAAAATATCAATCTTCCTCCACATAATATAGAGGCTGAAAAGTGAGTCATCAGTTGAGCTCTCCTTGATAGTGAAGTAATGTGGATTTATGATTCAGATAAACTAGGTTATAAAGACTTTTATCAAAAGGAACACAGCTACATTTACGAAGCGATACAGCAACTCCGAATGGCGAGAAAGACTATTGATGTAGTAACGGTTTCTGATCAGCTTTCTAAAAATTGAAATCTAGATGTAATTGGAGGAGTCGATTACCTCTATGATCTTTCTTCTTTCCTTTTTTTCTACGCAACCGTGTTCAGAGTATAGTAAAATTGTAAGAGAAAAAAATCTCTCCTAAGGCAGGTTTTAAAGGTTTGTCAGTGAATCAGCGGTGAAGTCTATGAACAGAAAGACACACTTCAGATTTTTGATGCTATTGAAAAGAAAATTTTTGATCTCACTCAAAATCAAGTAGGGGAGAGCATTATTGCAATCTGAGATATCTTGGAAAAAGAGGGTGATGGAATATATTGAATATGCAGATAATCCAGAAAAACTGAATGAATCGAAGGTGTTTTCTGGATATGAAGGTATAGATAAGATGCTGACTTGATTTAAGCCTGGAGAATTGATTATTCTTGCGGCTAGACCGAGTATGGGAAAAACAGCTTTTTGCACTAAATGTACTCAATAATGTCGCACTAAAACAACAGAAAAACAGTAGTTTTCATCTCGCTTGAAATGAGCTCAGAATCAATTGTTGATAGAATTCTCTCAGAAGTTGCTGGGGTTCCTATGTATAAACTTAATGGTTCAGAGCAAATGAATGAGGAAGATTTCTCAAAAAAATCTGAGAAGCAAATAGCACACTCTGAGTTGCAAAAAAATATTTATTGACGATAGAGGAGCATTAACAGTGCCAGAACTTAAGTCAAAACTCAGAAAATTGAAAAATCGAAAAAGGCTGACTCGATATTGTGATTATTGATTACCTTCAGCTTATGCATGGAACAAGTTATGCAGGGAAATAGAGTTCAAGAGATTTCAGATATCTCTAGAAGTCTGAAGGAACTAGCAAGAGAGTTAGAAGTTCCAATTATGGCACTTTCTCAGCTTTCTCGTGCTGTAGAACAAAGAGTCGATAAAAAACCTCAACTCTCAGATTTGAGAGAATCAGGGGCGATTGAGCAGGACGCGGATGCGGTTCTTATGCTACATAGAGAAGACTATTACGACCCAGATACCGATAAAAAGGGGGCTACAGATGTCTGTATCAGAAAAAATAGAAATGGTGCAGTTGGTGAGGTTGAGCTTCATTTTTCAAAAAGAGATCATGAGATTCACCGAAAAAACCAGGAGCTGTTCGTGACGCAAGCTACTAAAAATCTATAAAATACCGAAAAAAATCTGATTCATCCAGTTGGAATCAGGTTTTTTTATTATTATAAAATAATAAACATGATAAAGAAACTTAAAAGAGTCAATAAAGTTATTTAAAAGAATAATAAAATGTACAAACCAATCATTAGAGGAAAAATTAGATTTTGTCCTTGTTTTTTTATAAAAAAATAAAGCTATGCTCATTAACGTAAAACAAAAATAAAAACAAATAAAAACTAACTGAATTTAATGCGTTATTAAATTTCACTTAGCACTTCAACCGAGTAGTTTACCCAAATGAAAGTTGAAATAACGACTTAGAACCGATTTTGTTAAATTGTTGTCTGCAGAAGGTATAAGGCTCTCTACTCTTGGCAGTATGTATTGCTGAGACTAAAAAGCCTTCTGTATTCTAAGGGCTTGCTATCGGTTCTGAGTCTCATCTGAGACCAGAAGTATCCTTCTAGGTCTTTTTTTATACTTGAATTTTTGGAGAATATCATACAATAAAAAAATCTGATTTTTTTATTCTTTTTATTTTCTATTCTTCCCTATGGCAAACACTCCCTAATCCATGATCTGAAAAAGGCTCAAGAAGTGATCAAAGAAAATAGTAATTCACTCCTTGACTTAGTGAAAAAAATACACCAAACACCCAGGAAGCAACGACACAAATACTTGCTCCAAAACCAGATCAGTCCTGCTCTTGAAAAAAATTTGAAAATAATCTTATCAAAAAGAGAGCCTCAAATCTAGCATTTATTATTTATACACAAACATATGGAAAAACTCATCTGAATTATTAGACAAAAAAACCTGAATGGAAAGCTTAGTAATCTCAAATATTATTCAGCTTTTTAGATGAATGAAATACTATCCCTTTTATTGCTCGTTATCGTAAAGAGATGACAAAAGGAGCTACGGACGAGCAACTTCGTGATTTTTTTGAACTCTATAGTTATACTAAAAATCTCGAAGCAAGAAAAGAGGATATTCTTCGTCTTATAGATGAGAAAGGACTTTTAGCACCAGAACTTAAACAGCAAATTCTTGAAGCCGAGACACTTGCAAGGCTTGAGGATCTCTATAGGCCATTTAAGGAGAAGAAAAATACAAAAGCCACAATTGCAAAGGCAAAAAGGACTTGAGCCATTAGCCAAGATTCTTGCAAAGGCACAACTCTCAAAGGAAGAATTTGAAGCAGAAGCAGAGAAATATATTAAAGATACTGGAGATGAGAAAACCTCAGTAAAGTCAGTTCAGGAAGCAATTCAATGAGCAAAAGATATCGTTGCCGAGGAAGTCTCTGATCATGCTGATTTGAGAGCCAAGATTAAGGAATTTGAAGAGCTTAACGCGATACTTTTTACTAAGGCAACAAAAAAACATTTGAGGAGAACTGAGTTTACAAAATCTACAAGGAATATCAAAAACTCTCAGAAATCCTTCATATGCTTACTTAGCAGTAAATAGAGCAGAAAAAGAAAAACAACTCTCAATTAAACTGCAATTTTCAGCAGAAAAAAATATCAGAATTTTCATCTCATTTTTATTCCCAAAAAAATCCAAACTCAAGCCTAGAATACCTCAAAGAAGCAATAGATGAAGGACTAGAAAGGCTCTTACTACCTTCAATCGAAAGAGAGCTTAGAGCAGATAAAAAGAGACGATCTGATGAATCGGCGATCAAAGTCTTCTGAGACAACCTTAAAAATCTTCTTCTAACGCCTCCAGTAAAAGGGCTTACAGTTCTTGGATTTGATCCAGCATTTAGAACGGGATGTAAACTTGCAGTTGTAGATCAAACGGGAAAATTTCTCGCAAAAAGAAGTAATTTATCCAACCGAACCTCAGAAGAAAAATTGCTGAAGCTGAAAAAAACACTATTAGAATTAGTAAAAAATTCTGAATTCAACTGATTGTAATTGGAAACTGAACTGCAAGTAGAGAATCAGAGAAAGTAGTCGCTGATTTTTATCAAAAAGAATGATCTAAAAACCCAATATATTATTACTTCAGAAGCAGGAGCTTCAGTATATTCTGCTTCTAAATTAGCTCAAGATGAGTATCCAGATCTTGATGTAACAATTAGAGGTGCAATCAGTATTGCTCATAGAGTACAGGATCCACTAGCTGAACTCACAAAAATAGATCCTAAAGCGATTGGAGTAGGGCAGTATCAGCATGATGTTGATCAAAAGTTTCTTAAAGAAAAAAACTAGAAGAAAAGGTCGAAGATGTTGTAAATGCAGTTGGTGTAGACGTAAATACAGCAAGTTATACGCTTTTGCAATATATCGCTGGACTTTCAACAACGGTTGCGAAAAATCTCGTTGCTTATAGAGATGAGAATTGACTTTTTGAGGATAAAAAACAAATCAAAAAAGTAAAAGGACTCTGACCAAAAGCATATGAACAGGCGATCTGATTCCTTAGAATCAAATGAGGTAAGGAGATTCTTGATAGTACAGGAATTCATCCAGATAATCATAAACAAACTTACGCATTCTTAGAAGATATTCTTGGAATGAAAAAGAAAAATCTGACCTTACCATTGCAAGATCTACCACAATATTCAGAAAATGATATAGAAAATTTCGCTCAGAAATATGAACTTTGATATGAAACAATGCAAGATATTCTCAAGGAACTCCAAAGACCAGGACTCGACCCAAGAGAAGAGATTGAAGCTCCTTGCTTCAAGTCTGATATTTTAGATATCAAAGATGTAGAAATCTGAATGAAGTTGCAAGGAGTAGTGAGAAATGTGACAGATTTTTGAGCCTTTGTAGATGTTGGTTTACATAATGACGGACTGGTGCACAAATCACAGCTTGCAAATCACTTCGTACAGAATCCGAATGATGTAGTGAAAGTAGGGGCAGCAAGTAGAAGTAAGAGTCCTTGATATTGATAGAGAAAGAGAAAAGCTCTCCTCTCTATGAAAGACGAGTCTGTACAAGCTAATCAACCTAGAAAAATATTCTAATCCAAAACCACAGAAGCAAAAAGAGACAAAAAAATCAGAATTTTTGAGCTTCTTTATCAGGGAATATTAACTTTTCTTAATTTATATCTTCTCGTCTCAATGAAAAAAATACTCTTATTAACGGTTCACCCAGATGAAAACTCACTTTCTCATCAATTTTCAAATATCGCACTTGATGAATTAAAAAAACAAATATGATGTTGAACAAATCAATCTTTACCAAGATAAAGAGGGCGATTTCTGATATTTAACATTCTGATCAGATAAAATCCCGACAAATGATCCAGAACTCAGGGCTTGAGCGAGAGGGAAAGTCAAAGAAACAGATAAATTTGTAGTCTTTTTCCCTATTTGGTTCAACGATGCTCCATCAAAGTTCAAAAGCTGGTATGAGAACATCTTTACAGCAAAATTCGCTTATCGTTATACAAAAAGGACCAGAGCCACTATTAAAAGGGAAAAAGTTTGAATTTATAGCTACTTGTGATGGACCAGGTTTTTCTCTATAGACGATTACCAACTCCAATCAGAGTTTCTCGATGGATCAGATTTTTACCTTCCAGGTATCAAACTTGATAAAGTAACTATCTTTGACCACATTCGTAAAAAGAAGAAAAACAGAAAAAAATTGATGGATGCTCTTTTTGAACAAGTAAGGAAACTCGTTAAGAAAATATAAAAATGAAGGGAAGTAAAATAAATAAAAAATCCAATAAAAAAATCTGAACATTAGGTTCAGGTTTTTTTGTTTCATTTTTAATAATTTTTTTGGTGTATTTTTGGGAAAAATCAAATAACAAAGATCAGAATCTAGAAAAAAATTTCATATAGCTCTTTAGAATCTCAACAGCTTCTTGATCGTCGATTTTTCATTCCAGTTAGTTTTTTTGATCTCAGACTTAAACTTGTCAATCATCGCTTTTCAGAAAATTACTTTCTTCACATTATCTTCACAAAGAGCCATTCTCTGTTCTCTAAGAGCCTCAAGCATCTGTTTTTGAAATGCTTCTTTATGTATATACTCACAGTCAGAAGTTAGCTTATTATTCTTCTCACTAAAGAAATCTATCTCAAGAATCAGCTCCTTTTCAATTTTTTTCTCAAAAAGTCAAATAGTAAACTTTCCACTCTCTGAGATTAGTTAACATTACTCGCTTTACTCCTTCATTTCCAGCATAGCTGATTGCTTGGAAAATATGGTTATCATTAAGATCTATTCAGATTGCTTTCACTTCTATGAGCATTCTAAGCTTATTATCTATCTTAACCCCATAATCACAAAACTGACCTTTAATCTTATATTCTGTAGTGATATCAAAAATACTTATCATATCACCAAACTTCTCCTAGCATATCATTGATGATATTACTTGTATCCGATTCATTCAGATTTTTGTTTTGCAAGTTCAATAATTTTCTTAAATTTCTTTACTCCTTTTATAAGCGCTTCTTGCGATTTTTTTGAAATTCAACTACCTTTCTGTTTTGTTTTTTTGAGGAGTTTTTTTAAGGATACCTTTTTTTCTGTGTGCTTACCTCAACTTGTTTTTCCATTGTATAATTATTGTAATTAAAAATAAAAATTAATTTCAATATAGTATTTTTTTAGTATCAATATCAATATTTTATAGCTTTTTGTTAGAAAAGCTTTTTAAAAAACTTATATTAACAAAAATCATCACAAGAGTGAATATCTCCATTGTAAAAACAGCAGTAAATTTCGAAACAATATAAAAACAGAATAAAAAGGTTTGACAAACGAGCTTTTTTTATAACATTTCAGAAGAAATCTCAGTAATCTTAGCTCCCCCGCAATTCGCTCATCTTTTTCAAGGACAGTTCATACCTTATATCTAGGATCCTGTTGACTCGCATAGTACCACTTTTGTGGCTCAACAAAGAAAATATCACTTAGATTCTGAAAATCTTGAAAAATTTCCGATCCAGTCGCAATGATAATACCAGACAAAGACTGCTTTATCTTTCGTCGATTGGTCTGTTTTCTCACTAGAGTATCTAAACTATTAAGCAGTAGAGCATCTTTATCTGCCTGAAGATAGTTCTCACGAGTCCAAAGATCAGGGAAGACAACTAAAATCTGACTATTTTTCAGCGACTATTTGCTGTTTCCCGATGGAAACCTCAGTTTTTGTTTTTTTATTTATTTTCCCTTTTCCTTTGAAGTAAACTAGGAGTATCTCATTCAAAAAACAACTTTATAACTGTCTTATAATTTGAGTACCAATAATAGACCATCCAATGCAAAAAGTTCAATATATTTCTCAGAAAAATGATTTTTTTAACTACAGAAAAAACTACCAACCTGAACAAAAAGAGTAGTATAAAAGCTCAGGAAAAAGCAATCTTTTTTTCACAGGACCAAAAAGAGGTTATCACCAACAGAAACTAAATCTCAGATAGCAAGCTTTTTCTTCTCATTGATAAGCAAAAACTCTATCAAACCCTGCAAACTGATCAAAGCTATAAAGGTAAAGCATCAAGAAAAAAATTATCTAAAACATCTTCTAGTCTAGTCTTCTCGAGCTATAAAGTCAAGTAAAAAAATAAAAACTCAGGAGTTCTGAGTCTTTATTAGTAACTTACTCTGTGGACTTCTTCTAGTGTTGTTTCTCAAGATATCACCTTTAATATTCCATCATCTTGCAATGGTAGAAAATCAGATTCTTTTTACCATTTCTGTTAAATCTTGACCATAGGGATTTTTAAGGATTTTGGTCCTTAAGTCATCAGTAATTTCAGAAGTTCAAGAATTGCGATTCTTCAGTTATATCCTGAATGATTACAATGTTCACATCATTTTTGTGCGGAGTACCCTTCCTTGATAAGAAGATCAAAAAAATCTGGATGAAACTTTTGAATATGCCCTAAATGAGCGAGAATTTCAGCATTTTCTTCTGGCGTCGCATCTTCTCGAGTACTACAATGAGGGACAAGCTTTACGAACCAGCCTCTGACCTATCACAAGTTGCAATGCAGGAGTCAAAAGATAAGGTTCAACTCACATATTCATCAGTCTAGAAAGAGAATCTAACACTGAGTTTGTATGTAGGGTAGTAAAGACTAGGTGTCAGGTAAGAGCAGCATTAATTGCTATTTGAGCGGTTTCCTTAGTTCTTGTTTCTCAAACCAAGATAATATCTGGATCCTGCCTCAATATTGCCTTGAGACCAGTTTCATAATCATATCATTTATCATAATTAATCTGAGATTGCTGAATTCCGCTAATCTTGTATTCAATCGGATCTTCTAGCGTAATTATTTTCTTAGTTCAATCATTAAGTTGTTTTGAGGATAGTATAGAGCGTAGTTGTCTTTCCAGATCCAGTCGGACCTGTAATAATAATGATTCCTGTTGTTTTCTGCATATATTTTTTTCAAAAAGTGCGATATGATATTCAGAAAATCCAATCTCTTCAAAATGATCAATAGTTTTTGAAGCATCAAGAAATCTGATCACAACATTCTCACTCTTTATCCCAGGCATAAAAGTTAATTCTGGCATCAACTTTCTTTTGAACTCAGTTTCTATCTGATGCCTCAAATGAAAAACCTTCCATCTTGTGGTAAGTATTCAATATTCATCTTAACCCCAGAGATAAACTTGATTTTTCTGCATATATTTCCAAAACTCCTGATGAGAAAAACAAAACTAAACTATGCAAAACTCCATCAAGTCTAATCTTCATTTGAATACCTTCATCTTCGGACTGAAAATGAAGATCTGAAGCTCAGCTTTGAAACGCTAACCTAATCATTTCCTTAATAAAAATCTCATGGATCCTTATCTTCTCTTTGTTCAAAAAACTCTTGAATCAGATCAATAGCCGACTTTCATTCAGCTTTTTGCTGTGCTAAATGCTTCTGTGCAATTTGTTCAGCTTGATTCTGCATTTGCGAATATCGTTCCATTGCAAAAATCGAATCCCTCAACCGTGGTATAAAAGACCTCAGTCACAAGGCCTTTATTTTCAAGCTGATGAAGGATCCTTCTTACCTCTTCTGGATGATTATTGGTAGTTAAAGCCTTGAGATGTTTCCTCTTAGGAGTAGAAAAAAATAAGGATTTGAGCAGACTTTGCCAAGTCTCTAGGAATAATTTTTAAAACAGAAAAAAATCTGGCTGTATTTCTTTTTACGGCTTTAGCAAGTCGAGAATTGATTTTATCAAATCTGCCATCCAATTTTTCAAAAATCAAAGGTAAAAACCTTAATAATTATATTCAAAAACTGTTTTTTGCAAAATTTTTCCGCTTTTCGCTCAAAAACTGATTGAAACCCTTTTCCCAAAAAAATATACTCAAGCATTTATTATTAAGAAGAATAATGGTTGCATTCAGTATTTTTGATTTTCTATCTATCGATACGGTATTTTCTACGCAATCGCGTTTCTTCTAGGATATATTTGACTCGCCTGGTTAGGAAAAACAAGCATTTATAGCTCCCTATCCAAGAGTGAAAAAAATTCTAACAGAAAAATCTTGAAGACCTCATTTTAGTTATCGCACTATGAGTTATTCTCTGAGGGAGGGAGGGCATGTACTGATTTACGGAAATGGCTACTATTTCACACATCTTAGTGAAATCTTCAAAGTTCGAGAAGGAGGAATGTCTTTTTATTTGAGGGATTATCGGCGTAGTAATTGCTATCGCAATCTTCTCACGATTTCAAAAAGCTTAAAAGATCTGATTTTTTTACTTCTTTTGACATGATTCTTATTTTTGTTCCACTCTGAATTCTTCTCTGAAGATGTGGAAACTTCCTAAACCAAGAGCTTTATGGAATTCCAATCTCAGAGCTCCCAAGCCGACTTGCACAGCTCTTTTCAAAACCTAGGGCTTACGCATATCTATACCAAAAATAGATACCCTACCAAGAGTAAATACAAACTTCCTCTCAATGCTTCTAGAATGAGCTATGCTATTTTTTTATACAGCTACGAAGGCTAAAAACTTACCTAAAAACAAAAATAAAAAAATCTGAATATTAAGTACTAACTTTCTGCTTTATTACTCAATTATCAGATTCTTACTAGAATATCTTAGAGCGGATAGTCAGTTAGAATTCATATGATTTTTTTCACAAAAAAAGCCAGTGGTTCTTCATCTTATTTATTCTTATTGCAATGGTTATAAAAGCTCTTTTTAAGAACACAAAAAGAAAAAAATCTGAATTAAACTTTTTTTATTTCCCTTTACTCTCAAAATGTTTGAAATCACGCTAAAATTCCTAGCTGCGGTAGAAAAAAACAATACTACAGAATGGCTTCATCCAAACTATGATCTCTATCAACAAGAGAGGAAGAGGTTCCAACGTTTTCTTGAACCTCTTCTACAAAGTGCAAAGGACCTATTCCCGTTTCGATCTGAGTTAAAAGTCTCTCAAACAATGTTTAGATTTAATAAAGATCTTCGCTACAGTAGAGAAAAAAACACCCTACAAAAATCACTTTTTGAGCTGAGTTTTCCTATGAAAAGAGGAGGAGTGGATACCCATGTTTTTACTTCCATTTAGCAAATAAGAACAGCTTTATTGGTGTTTGAGCATTCAGAGCTGGACCAGTATTAGAACCCAAGATGAGGAAATATGCAATTCTCAACTTTGAAGAGCGAAAAATCCAGACTTCTAAACCTTTTCAAGAATATTTCTGAAAGTTAGAAATGAGAGCAGAGGAGTGAGAATATGAAGTACTTTACTATAAGTCACTTTATACAGTAAAAAACTCTTTTGCAAATGATGAAAAAAAGGCATTAAAAAGCTGACTCCAGAATGGCAAAAATCCTAAAAATGACCTATAAAGAAGCAAATGAATTTATTGAATCAATGCCTAAAAAAATCAGAAACATTTTTTTCTATCAGCTTTGCTTTTATGAAAAACCGAATCCGAGATAGAAAACTAAGTGATGAACTGGTTATATCATGAGATATTTTTATGAGAGGCCAAGAAGGGACTAGAAATTACAGCTCCATTGATCAACTTCCTTCAAAAAAGCCTGCAAATAACTTCCTCAAAACACAAAAAAACTCCTCAGTAGAGGAGTTTTTCTTATAAAAGCTTTTTATTGTAAATTATTAAGAGCATTTTTTTCTCTATTCTGATCAGATTCTTTCAGAAAGGGGAATCAACAAGCTTTAGCTTCAATCCACTTAAAACCTCAAGAAAGAATGAGAACACCTGTGAGGATCAAGAGTACTCAAATCACCTTCTTAAAAGATACCATTTGGATTTGCATATCGATTCAGCTTTTTTTACAGCTTCTTTCCCGAAATAAATAACAATCGCTAAAAACCAATCAGAAACCTAAAAATATAGGCAAAAGATACTGAATATTCCCATTGTAAGATTCTGAGGCAAGATTGTCGAAATAATCAATGCATACGTTGGAGAACAGCTAGCAAAAAAATTGGTCACAATGAAGCACCCAACAAAAACATCAGCCCAAAATCCAGACTTTTTTTCTTGTTTTTTACACTAGCTGTTGGCTTAGAACTCGAAAAGAGGAGTTTTAACTTATCCCATAACTGAGGGAAGAGCATAAAAAACACCATAAATTAGGATAATAACAGCAGAAATCCAAGTCCAAATGTAATTTGGAACAGCAATAAACAAGGTAGAAACCTTTAATAAAAGGGTAAATAAAAAGATAAAAAAACAAGAGAAGAAATCAGAATAATATAAGGAGACTTTGAGTTTTGCTTAGCAATACCTCCTCAAAGCAAAACTGGAAGCACAGGGTAAAACACAAGGAGCCAAAACAGAAAGCACTCCTGCAAAAAAATGCGAAAAACAAAAATCATAATATGCAAATAGAATACTAAAAATTACTGAAGAAGTCCGATGATAGTATCATATTCACCAGAGCTATCCTTATGGATCATATTCATGTCCTTACCAATAACCACCAAAAGTGTGAAGGTTGTTTACTGCGTATTGTTTTTCTAAGTTCAAAAGCCTGGTCAAAAATCAACACTCAAAACAGTTGATCCAGCTGGGATCCCTTTCTGAATAAGATCCTCCTCAAGAACCTTACAGTTCCCACACCAATTTGCCTTAAAAATAAAGCCCAACACGATCATTCCTAACAAACGCAGCCTGTAAGTTCTCCTCAGAATATTCCTGAATAATTCAGGTTCACTGAGTAAAATCAGACTTTTTACAATTCAAATCATCACAATGCCCCTGATTACTGAAGAAAAATCCTCAAGCCAAAAAGGATCACTCAAATCCCTAGGGCAGCCATAGTTAATTTTTTTCATATATGTTATAGTATTTATAGAGTTAAATATGCAAAGCTACAGTATAAGAAAAACATATAAAAAGCAAGAAAATCAAACTATTCTTGTATACATACTGCCCCTCCTCTTCTCATCTCGGATTCCCCTTCCATACCTATCTTTACTGATAAAAAAATAATACAATTATAAACTAACATATTTATTTATTACAAAAATTAGATTATTTTTAGACTCCATAGTTTACCTTTATTTTTTTCACTCTAACCTTGCACAAGATATATTGTGCAAAAGTTAAAAATATAGCATAAAGAGTAACTGGAAACTTTTAGAGAAATAAATACTTATAAAAAAATAAGAATTGTTTTATTATTTACTAATCATATTTTTACATAAATAAAAAATTATAAAAAGACTTGAAATCAGATTTTTCATTAAAAAAATATAGCACCACAAATAAATAAGTGCTATTTATCTTTTTAATAAAACAATAATGAACTTCAATAAACTAACAATAAAGGCTAGCGAAGCCATTCAAGAAGCAAACAATATCTGTATCAATCAGAAAAAAATCCACAAATAACAACGCCACATCTTCTTTATGCAATGCTAGAACAAGCTGATGGCTACCTTCCAGCAATTCTCAAAAATCTAAAAAGCAAATGAAGAACAAATTAAAGCTGAAACGATCATGCTTATTGATAAGTTACCAAAAAAACGACTGGGAATATCGAAAGCAGCATCAGTAAGGAGCTAGAAGAAATTCTAGCAACTTCCGAGCAACAAATGCAAAAAAATGTGAGATAGTTATATCACAACTGAGCATTTCTTCCTAGCTTTACTCAAGGTATCAAGCGATACTAAATCAATGCTTGAAAAGCTCTGAATATCATATGAGTCAACATATACTACAATTCTCAATATGAGAAACGGAGAAAAAAATTCAGGATAATAATCCTGAAGTCAGCCTTGAAGCTTTATCTAAATATGGAAAAGATATTACTCAGCTCGCTCAAGAAGGCAAAGCTTGATCCTGTTATTGGAAGAGATGAAGAACTTCGCAGACTTATGCAGATTCTCTCTCGTAGGACAAAAATAATCCTGTACTTGTGTGAGAGCCTGGAGTTTGAAAAACAGCAATTATTGAGCTTCTAGCACAGCAAATCATCAAGGATGACGTCCCAGATATGCTTAAACACAAAAATTATCGAGCTGGATATTTGAGCGCTCATGGCTGGAAGCAAATACAGATGAGACTTTTGAAGAAAGGATGAAAGCCATTTTAAAAAGAAGTAGAGAAAATCTGACTGAAATATCATTCTCTTTATTGATGAGATCCATATGGTTGTTTGAGCATGAAAGACTGAATGAGCAATGGATATGGCGAACATGATCAAACCAGCACTCTGCAAGATGAAAAAATCAAAAGTCATAGGTGCTACAACGCTCAATGAATATCGTCAATATATTGAGAAGGATGGAGCCTTGAGAGAAGATTCCAGCCAATTCTAGTCAATGAGCCAACCAAAGAAGATGCTATCGCAATCCTGCGCTGAATCAAACCTGTCTACGAAACTCATCATTGAATTAAAATTACAGATGATGCAGTACTTTCCGCAGTAGATCTTTCTTCTAGATATATCACCGATAGGAAAGCTGCCTGATAAGGCGATTGATCTGCTTGATGAGGCCGCAGCAAGAGTGAAAAATGAGAGTTACAACAATGCCTGAAGAGATTCTACAACTAGAAAAAAACAAATCCACACCTAGAAATAGAAAAAAACAAGCAATTTTAAAAGATCAAGAAAACATAAAAAAACTCCTAATATTAGGAGTTTTTCATTATTAAATAGCGACTTATAAGAGGGACCTGTAGAGGCAAGAGCTCCAGAAAAACTGATCTCCTGAAAGAGCATAGGTCTGAGATAAAAAAATCTAACTGCCTGTGAAAAAGAAGAGTTATCCTTAATATTTCCTGACAAAAAGAAGATAAAAATCTGATTTTTCTTCCTTTGTTTTATACTTTCTCACCCTACAATCCCATCAATCTGAAGACTTAACCTTTTTATCTCTGGACTCACAAAAGCCTTTTTCCCAGCAAAAATTCACCTCATCAAGTCAAAATAACTCTAGTATTGAACCAAGATCATGCTTCCCATACTGATAAACATCCCAGAACCCCTCATAAAATTTTTCCCTGTTTATAAGATTAATTACAGCCCAATCAAGCTCCCCTATAATCTGATGCTGCAATCAATTGGTCAAATCTACATTAAAGTAAATAGCTCCCAAACAATCTTAGTTTCTCTCTGCAAAAATTCTCTCAATTGAACAAGCCAAGCATTTTTAACTCTTTATTTGACTGATACATCTCCAGGATCTCTGATAATCATAAGGCTCTGGATATTCTACCGCGGAAGTTCAGACTTCATCGATAAAAAAATCGGTTTTCAAATTTTCTTTATCCTCTCAAGAGTCTGCCAAGTGGCATTATTCACGATCTTATCTGGAGATCATCGTCGCCTATTACTATTCCCTTCCCCAGTTATAAAAAGTAAATCCCTATCAGATCTACATATTCATCTCCAGGATAATAATCTTCAAAACTTGGACATTTAAGTTTTGGTTTATCCTTCGGTGTACAATGAATAAAAACTGATTTTTGTCAGGTTTTTCAATCTTTTGCTGGAAGATCCCAGGCATTGACAGACATATCAAAAAAAGGAGATGACTACGATCCAAAACCAACCTGTCTGGAGAGCTGCCAAACATGGATCCAAGCTTTTTGAAAGTGTCTGGATTTGAACTTCGAGGATACCAACCTCAGTTCATCTCGTGCATTGTCCTAAAGATTACCTTCAAATTATATTGCTTTATATACTCAAAAAGTCAAATACTCAGTATCAAACTTCCCATCAGCAACCTCTTGCGCTGTAAAAGTATTCGGAGAAATACTGATGTGATAAATTCTATTTTCTCCAAGCTGCTCTTTTTATCTTTTTAGTTCTCAAGGGACATTCCATTGATACCAAGGATCATAGATAAAAGACACCACAGGCAAAAAACTCAGAATTCTTTCTCTATTTGTACAATATTTTTCAACTGAATTGTCAAAAGATTTCAGTCAAAATAAATATCCATGAGAAATTCAAAAAAAGCCCTGAACAGATCAAGGGCAAAAGAATAAAAAATTTTTGCTAGTAATTTCATGAAAAGCATAAGAAATTAGGAAATAATATTATATCTGAAAAGCAAGAATACCGCAATTCCAATAAAAAAATTAGAGCCAAAACCACAAGAATAAAACTCTTCATTTTCTCGGTTTTAATAGCATCTTTAAGTACAGTAACCTTCTCCTCTAGCTTTTTGCTTCTCCAAAAATCATAGCTTGCTTCTCTTTATTATAATCTGGTAACGCAATCATTGACTGGATTTTAGTTTCAAGCTCTCAAATCCTCTGCTGAAGCATAAAAGATAATCTTGTTTTTCTCCTCTATCATCTTATCCTTCTCCTTAAAGATCAAGAAGAACTTCTCAATCTTTTTCATCAATTGCTTGATCAAGGTCAGCTCTCACAGCAACTGGATTAGTTGTAGTTGGCTGATTTGATGGGAGTAGCCTCATGAATAAGTTCACTGGTTACTTCAGTACGAAGACTTGAAAACTCCTCTTGCAAAAGCCTCAATTTCATCCCTAGCAAGTAGAACCTTATTCGCAATCTTCTTATACGAGAGCTTTCCGCTTTTTAACATATCTATCAATAGTTCTTGTAGACACTCAAAGCGTAATTGCAGCTTTTCTCTAGTAATACTGTAATTTTTTTCATAATAACTTAACACAAATATAAACAAAATATAAATCTGATTTTTTTCTCCTATTTTAATTAGATTTTTTTACTTAAGAAGCTTATAAAGGAATGAATACACAAAGGTAATAACAAATGAAAGAATCAATACCTTTAAAGTAGCTTTCTGATAAGGTGATTGTAGCCAAATCATAATAGTAAGTATTCACAAACCAAGCAAAAAAAGTAAATCACTCAAACATTAATCACAAATGAAATCAGTCCAAAAGTCAAAACTCTAAGAGGAAGTGCCAACATGTGAAGAATCTTCCTCAAGACAAAGTTGACAATCCAGAGTATAAAACCAAGGATTAAAAAATGTCTTTAAGCCCCCAGTTTGAACATTAATCTCTAATGCAAAGTGATAATAATTAAGCCCATAAAGGATCCCAGCGTTAATCACAACGGCTAAGATAAGCTCTTTTAGAAGTCTAAACATCATTTTAAAGGAAAAATAAAATCAGTAGACATCTTTCACTACTTGTACACAACTACTACCCTTTTTCAAGACTTTTTTTAGGTTTAATCTATCAAATCATCAAATTCATCTTCTTGTCCATCTTCAAGATAGGCATGAATAGCATTTCTAGTTCACAAGAGAGCAATCATTGCTGCCCTCTTTCTTCTTGGAGAAACTTCAAATCACTTTTTCAATAAAAGTTTCATAATTCCAGGTTAAAACCTCGTCTAGAGTGGCTCAAATTAAAAATTCTGATAGAAAACTCGCTGCCGCCAAACTAACCGTACTAGGATTCCCATCATAACTATATTCTAGAATTTGATTATCCCTAATCTTGAGATAAACAGTAATATCATCTCAACAGATAAAATTTCCCTCGTGTCTACTTATATCAGGATCTTTCATTTCATAATGACAAAGAGGATTTTTTGAATACTCTTTAATTATAATCTCCATCTGTGGATTTTTCAACCATCATTCAATTTTAAGCATTAAAAAAAGCTCTTATTTTTTTGGAGGAATAAAAAGCTCTTATATTTTTATCTAGTCTAATCTACAAAGCAAATGTCAAACCAACTTTTTTTGATTGTCTGAATAAACGATGTTGAAAGCTCAATAAATCCTCTCACTGCAATAATTTCAAATTGTTCAATATAATCAAGAGCCCCTTGCATCGCGATCAGCATTTTATTTGAATTAATCTCTAGAAGTACCTCATATTTACCCTGATCATTTTGCATAACAGATGCTCTAATCCCCTCAACTGCAATTGTTCTAGTATCTGTACCTCAAAAAGTCAATGAGTGGCATCTGAAACATCGCAAGAGTATTGTAAGATAAATAAATTTCACATCATTTATGACAGTTCAATTTCTATGATTTTTCTGAGCCAAATACAATAGAAAAAAATCAAAAAGAATTTTTTTGGAAAAAAATTAACTTGTTTTTGGATAAATCACTATAAATTTTTTTATAATTTTAACAGGATAGAACTAATAAATGGCAAAAAGCAATCTAGAATTCATTGCAGAACAACTCCAAAAATACCAAGGGAAAATCATTACAAATGTAATGATAAAAAATCAACTCCAGACCCTCTTAGAAGGAGAATATTCTGAAAGCAAAATGTACAAAGTTATCTACTATCTAAAACTTAGAGGTCATCTCATAAATCTCAAAAAAAATCTTTTCCTCGTAGCTAATACAAAAGAGACACTAGATAATGAGACGATTGCTCAAAAAGTATTATTGGGAAATATTAAATAAACACTGCAAAGATTTCATCCCTTGAAAACGATATATTTGATGACTTAAAGCACTTGAGATCGCACTAATTTCATACACGATCCCAGAGGAAATTCTCCTAGTCACACCAAGCAAGCAATCTACAGAAACAATTCTTTTTGAAAAAAACAAGCACTCTTAAAGACATATACTAACAAGAAGAAAAAAATCTGTTCTCATTCTTTTATAAACTTACTCACAAAATCTCAATTGGAACGCAAAAGTTTAATATTGCGATACCAGAACTAGCTATTCTTGAGACACTTTATAACACCTCACCCTTACAACAATCTTATGCAGAAGAACTTATAAAAATGGTTGAGAAAAAAATAAAAAAACATGTAAATATCTCAGTACTAGAGCAGATTTTAAAAAGAAAATAAACACAATACTAGCCTCAATAGACTAGCACTCCTCTGCTCCTCTATCGACCAATCTCTCACAGAAAAACATAAAAATCAATCATCAAAAAAATATGGATATCTCCTCTACTAAAGAAGGAACATGGGCTATCCTACCCTAAAAATCACTATTGCATATCTGTAAAAAAATAACTATAGTAAATAAAGTTTTTATTCACTCCTTATAGCATGGAGAAAAAAAGGCACTTTTTGCCATATCAACACTGGGACTTGGCCACGCAACAAGAACCCTCCCAATCATCAAGCATTATCTAAAAACAAGATTACCACCTTGATATTGTTTTGCTTTGGAAATGCACTCAACTACCTCAAGACTGAACTTCACGGAGAAAAAAGTCAGATTTTTTTGAACTCATTGATTATCCCGCTCTAGAAAGAGGGAGCTGACGGTCATTCTATATTATGTTAATTTCAGATCTTCTAACCACCTACATCAGAATAAGAAGAGAACAAAAACTCCTTAAAAAAACTAGAAAAAGAAAACTGATTATAGTTTCATTTTTTCAGATGGGAAATATGGCTTCTTTTAGCAAGAAAAACTAAATCCTTTCTTCTAACTCACCAACTTTCTTTTCATATCCCAAAAAAATCTTTTTCTTTCTCACAAAAATTCATGGATTACTTCAATAAAAAAATACTTCCAAAAAATTCGCAAGAATCTTTATTCCTGACTACGAAGATACTGAATACAATTTAGCAGGAAAACTTTCTCATCCAAGTCGAATTAATGAAGTTAAGCATAATTATGTTGGAGTGATTTCAAGTTTTTTTGATGAAAAGAAAATAAAGAACAATCTGAGCCAATCGATTATCTTTTCACGATTAGCTGATATCTAGCACAACATAGAGGTGTTTTTTTATCCAAAAAGCTTCTAAATGAAGCAAAAACTTTACCATGAAAAAGTGTTCATCCTTTGAGACACAACTCAAAAAGAATATTATCAAAATGATACACAACATAATATCGAAATTTACTGATTTTTTTGGCTGGAGAAGAAAAAGATCAAAAGATTTTTAAAATGCAAAAACTATCATTTCCAGAGCGGGATATACAACAATCATGGATCTTGTTGAACTAGAAACACAAGCAATTCTCTTCCCTACTCCAAATCAAACTGAACAACTCTACCTATCAGAGTATCTGTGAGCAAAAAATACTTCGTTAGCGGAAGAGATAATGATCAGCTTTCAAACCTTATTTCAAAACTCTCAGAAATTCAGCCATTCAAAACAAAAAAATTAAAACTGAGCAAGCCTTAGAAAACTATTTACAAATATCTCGATCAATAATTTATGTTAGAATACGCACTCTCCTTTTTATCAAGAATATACTCGAATTTTTCTATATTCTTATTGCGATAGTTGTTCTCTTAGAAGGGCCAATAATAATTTTAACCTTGACTATTTTATCTCCACAATTATGAATCTGAATCCCCTTTTTTATTTTTTTCCTTTCATTGTTTTGAGATTTCTGAGGCGATCTATTACATTTCCTCTTGGGGAAATACGGAGAAAACTTTTCCCTAACAAACGACGCTCTGGAGCAAAAATCTCCGACATTTCAAAAAAACTAACAAAAAAACCATAGATAATTATCCACTTCTTGAAAAAAACTCATCATCATTAAATACACCCCTCCAATCACAAGTATCGGACTCATCTACCTCTGAGTAAGTAAAGTAAAAATGTTTGATTTTATAAAAAAAGACTTTCCACTCTGCATTCTTTCAACAATAGTAGTTATTTATATTGGATTTTATTTTGGTCAATACTTTAATACAAAGGCTAATTTTTGATGGCTTATCTTCTGAATCTGACTCGGAATATTGACTACGATAACACTATCTAGGCTAATCTGAAAATTCCTTCTCAAAAAAATTTACAAACAACAGAGCAAATCATAATGATCCCAAAAAAACTACATTACATCTGAGTTTTTGAACAAAAGAAAAAAACCTGAATATTTTTCAGACTTTTTCTTTCTTCTTGGAAAAAAATATTGTCCTGATTATGAGATTATTGAACGAAATGAGAAAAACTATGACATCAAGAAAAATCCCTACCTCTATGAACAATATCTTAAAAATTATGCTTTTGCCTCAGATTATGCACGTTTTGATATTATCTATCAGGAAGGAGGGATCTATTTGGATACTGATGTTGAGATTTGTACAATCATTAACTCCCCTACTCAATCAAGATGGCTTTACTGGTTTTCAGGATATATTTTTATGTGTGAGGATCTATCTTTTGAGCTCAAAAAATGAAATCCGATACTAAAAGACATTCTTGATTTTCTACGAAACAAGAAAAGTCCAGAATCATTATTACTTACTCTTTTTAAGAAAATTCTCAAAAAAACACTGACTCAAGAAAAATAATAATCAAATCCAGAAACTCTGAAAATTTACGGTTTATCCTTCAGAATATTTTTATCCTTATGCCTTTTTCACTCTCCCAAAGAGATGAAAAATCACAAAAAACACCTATGCAATACATCATTTTAATCTCAATACGACACGATGTCCAAAAGCGACTCCTCATTCCAACTAACTGGTGTTTTTAGAATCCTAGAAAAAAATGTTACCAGTTCTTTAATAAAAAAACCTCGCTGTTAGTGAGGTTTTCTTAATATCATGATTTTTCTTCCTACCTTATGTTGCTCTCTCTTATAGAGTTCCTGTAAAGATTCAGCTTCAAATCAGAATTCTTTTGCCGTCTTCAAAATTTCCTGTTCTAAATAGTTCTCATACCCAAGATACCAAGGCACCGTAAAAACCATCACTGGCAAGTCCAAAAAAGCTTTTGCCATTTGTTCTATCCACTGCACATACACATTTTTCACCCATCTTTGATATTCCTTTACTTCCTCTGCAGTAGTACTCTGCTTAATAACTGGTCAAAGCCATCCCTCAGTAATGATAAGCGGCACCTGCTGATTAAATAACTCCTTCTGCACCAAGGCTTGAGTCGCATCTTGAACAAAAAACTTAAAAATCAGATCCGGTTTCGCCCATTTTGAATTAAGCCATCGATCAATATTTTTTTGAGCAAATGTAAGCTTTAGATCTCAACCTAAGAAATCATATCAAAAATAATTAGCCAAAAATCCTGTCGTCCCACTTCAAACAAAAGGATCATAAACCAGTGTTTTATCTTGCTCTTTTAGATAAGAAAGACCAATATTTAGCAAGGTATGAGTTAACTTTGCTGGCATCATACCCATTTGCATACTACGACCTGGCTTTTCAAAATCAATCACCTCATAAAGTCTAATATTCTGATACCCCAGCACTTGAGCCCACTTTCAACCAATCCTCACAAGCTCTATTCCCTTTCATCTTAACCTCCAGATCCGTATGCAAAAGATCTACCTGCTTAAATCTCTTGAGACCATACTGTTTTTCAAATTAATACCTTGATTTTTTTATCAGCTACTCAGAGAATCTTTTTCTCAGGGGAAGCAGAAAAACCTGATCCAAATCTCAGTCTATGAACTTTCCCCATTTGATGATTCCTGCAAGATCAGCTAATTTCGCTTCATCACAATGAGCAAAAGTCAGAATTTTCTGATTCTGCACATATTCAATTTGCTCGACCTGAGCATATTCAAGCTCTTTCAAGCTAAGTTCTCTATTCTTACCAAGAATTACAAAAATACATAATATTCAATCGCAAATAAACTTCCCTGACTATAAAAGAAAAAGACCAGTTTTTCAAATGTAAAATTAACAAAAATATGAAAAAACCTGACCTTTCAGTCAGATTTTTTTCTTTATATTCTAAATATCATTTCTAATAAGTCGTTTGAGCAAGTCTAATATCAGCCTTCACTTTCTCTAACTCAAGAATCAATGATGAAATATCCTCAATATTTCCCTCAGATTTCATCTTTTGTAATTTCAATTCTAAGAGATATTGATTACTACGAAGCTCAGTCAATTTCTTAAGTGGAGTCTGAGTAATCATAGAAGAGGTAATCCTAATTCCATAAGTATCAACAAGAGCAATACCCTTAGAAATACTCAAAGTATGTGTCCCAGAACCATTTTGATAACTAATCAATCCAGGCACAAGCTTAATCACCATAGGGAAGTGGAGTTTCAGTCAGACTTTTCTCCCCCTGTTCAGTCGGAAGAGAAATCCTTTGAATATCTCCCTCATAAGCAAGCATATTTTTCAGTAGTAGTAATTTTTAAGTACATTTTTACTAGGTCTTAACAAAACTAAACATACCTAAGTATAAAGATATTCAACAAAAGATGCAAAAAAATCTGACTTTTTCTCCTCTTTTACCTGTTGACATTTTCATATTTCAACTATGATTTCATCTTTCTTCTCAAAAATGCAGGAACCTCTAAATCCTCTTGAGGAGTTTCTGGTTGTTCTTCCACCGCCTTTTGGAGCTTCTTGAGACCTAAGCCCTCTCATAATATAGTTTTCAGATTCTCTTCTTGGAGCATCAATCTTTTGTCCAAGGAAATTTCTTTGAACAGGCTTTAAGATAGGTTCTTTACTTTGTTCTTCAAATCCAGTTGCAATAATAGTTACCTTTACTTCATCTTCAAATGATTCATCAAAACTCATTCCCCAAATCATATTCACATCATCATCAAGAATTTCTTCTACAATAGCAGCAGCTTCCTGTACCTCAACCGGTGTAAGATCCATACCTCCAGACACCGCGAAAATCACCTTCTTTGCCCCATCCAAGTTTGTCTCAAGAAGTGGGTTTTCAATGGCCTTTCTAGCAGCATCAACTGCTCTCTTCTCTCCAGCTCCGTATCCAATTCCAAGCAACGCATTTCCAGAGTTAAGCATTACTTCTCTAATATCTGCAAAGTCGATATTAATATCTCCTGGCTTAGTAATCAAATCAGAAATACCCTGAACTCCAAGGTAAAGTACCTTATCAATCATAGTAAACGCCTGCTTAAATGTTGTCTTTTTATCAACTAGTGTATAAATTTTATCATTTGGGATAACAATCAGAGTGTCTACAACCTCTTTCATCTTTTTCAATCCTTCTTCTGCATTAGTTGCTCTCTTTTTCCCCTCAAAACTAAAAAGGCTTAGTTACGATTCCAACTGTCAAGATTCCCATTTCCTTAGCAATACTTGCTACAACAGGAGCAGCACCTGTTCCAGTACCTCCTCCCATACCAGCAGTAATAAATACCATATCAGTATCTTGTAAAACTGACTTAATATTCATCTCATCCTCCTCTGCTGACTTTCTACCAATTTCTGGATTTGCACCAGCTCCGAGTCCCTTAGTAATATTAAGACCAATATTTACCTTTTTCTGAGCAAGGTTTGTTGCCAAATCCTGAGCGTCAGTATTTACTGCAACAAACTCAACTCCTTGAAGTCCTTCTTGAATCATTCTATTAAGTGCTTTATTTCCACATCCTCAAACACCAAATACTTTAATTTTTGCTCCTGGAATAAATTCAGGAATAATTTCATTGATAACCATTAGTTAGATAGTAAGAATATAAATAAAGAAATATAAGATAGTAATTGAGATTAAATTAAATCCTAAAAAGTTTCAGATTTTTGTTTAATATTTTTTTCCTGTTTTAAAGCTAGTTTTTTTCTAGAGTCGATATCCATATACTTATTAGACCAGAAGTACACTCACAAAAGATTAATAAACTGAACATTTAACGAAAGATCACCTACATTCACCATTAAATCTTTTCCATAAAACGTTGCAAGTTTAAAGGTCTGTTTAGCTAAATAATCAACATTTTGCATTTTACTTCCACCTCCAATCAATAAGATTCCACCAGGAAGCCTTCCATCTTTCTCAATCCTCTCCAAATGCTGGTTTACCTTTAGGAAAAATTTCCTCATATCTTGCATTAATAATCTCTGAAAGAAAGATTAAATCCAACTGGTTATCAGACTTAAGACCTTCGGTAATAACTGCCATTCAACTCGTTCTCTTAATTTCCTCAGCCTCCTTGATATCAACCTGCATTCCAATTGAAATATCTTTAGTCACGTCCTCTGCTCCCATAGGAATCGTTCCATATCCAAGTGGATATCCATCTTCATATATAACATAAGAAGTCTGATTTTTCCCAATATCTACAAGCACTGTTCCTAGATCCTTATGGTCATAATCGATACAAATAGAAGTTGCGGCTATAATATTTGGAATCATATCTGAAATACCAAGCCCCACCTTATCAAATGCATCAATTAATCCTGTATAAAAATTCTTTTGGAATCATGAAGACATCTGCCATCAATTCTAGTTTTCTTACATCTAAGACCAACAGGATCTTTCTCTCTCTTATCCTCATCAATAATCCGACATACAGGAACAATTTTTATCGTCTCATAGTTATTTTTTTATTAGCAATTTCTGCAACAATTCTAGAGATGATCAACATCATCATTTTCAAACCTCAGCTTGCATAATCCTTTTCCCCTCAATAATTCTATTTACGAGCATCTCTGGATGAGAAACACCAACAACAACCTCCTCAATAAAATCACCACCAAGTTTCTTACTAAAATTCTCCACAATCTTATTGATGGTTGTAGTAAATGCCTCAGCATCCAAAAATCTTACCTTTTTTTAATCCGAGAGCAGGTTCCATCTGTCTCGCTAGAATGATATCTTTATCATTATCCTTTCCAAAGACAATAGCCTTTATGCTATCATTTCCAATATCAAATACCGCCTTAATGTCCCTCATATACCGAAGCTATAAATAAAAATAAAGATCTTTTTAACAATCCCTACTCTACTAATATCAACAGAAAAGACAATAGCATTTTTTTACTATTGTGCTATATAATAGTTAGCAGATAAATTTCAATCAAAAATCAAGAGATAACTAATAGTTATCTCCTTGAAAAAATAAGTTCAGAATACTGATTTCTTTTATCATTATAAAATTTTAAAAATACTTTCTGTGTATAAAACGCCACGATGTAATTCAGGTTTTTTTCGCAATCAAATAACGAATACGCAACGACCAGATTTTTTTGAATACAATACTCAAAAAATCTCCAATCCATCAATAGAAACAGATTTCTATTATTTTTCTAAAGAATCCAATTCCCAAAGACGGATGAATTCCTAGAGAAATATGTTGCTGAGGGACTCCAATGAGGAAGATAGCTCTGAATCCAGAGATTCTCAGAATATATCAAAAGCTCAACGGTGCAGATATATAGGGACAAGATGAGCAATCCAATAGGGCAAATAAATATCTCTCTTGTGTAAAAGAAGTGATTCTAAATTCTGGTTATCCTTATCAACAAAAAAACTCAGACAAAACCTCTTTCTTGTGGTCTTACGACTTCTCTTAATAGAATATACCCACATCATAAGCGTCATAAAAAACCTTGCTAGCCAAACCCTCCTCTCCTGAGCAACTACAAAAAGATCTATATCTGAATCAGCATGAAGTGCATTAAAGCTCATACTATTAGCCAAATATATCGCATCTACAAAGGGGAATTGCTTGTAAAGCCAGCTCCACTTTTTTTAACAAAAAGTAAGATACTCTTTATGATAAGAACTTTCTTTTTCTCGAGAGAAGTCAGTTCAATGAAATAAAAAAATCAGACTTTTCTTTCCTATTTTTCTTCTTTCATTTTTGCTGATAAGCAAACACGCTAGAATTCAAAGGAATAGGATATCCAAGCACTTCATAAAAGCAAAAAGGCGAAAGAGTTCTCCTCTCTGCCTTAAGACTACTCAATTTCTGCACTCCATTCTTTACACTGCCTATCTTCTTGTTGATCATCGCTTATCTTATAAAAATTTACAAAACGCTTTTTTTAATAATTCCTGTTCTCGCATCAAATAAAATCCTTGCAAAATCATAGCACTTAGGATCATTAGCCGGAGAACAGAACTGAAAAGTCTATACTTCATGTAAAGATTACATTTCCTTGATTGTTCATTTTCGATACCGTTTCTATTCCCTACTGGTTTAAATCTTGGATGCATTTTTGAATGTAGTGAAACTTGAAGTAGACTTTAACTTTACCTTGAAAGCGGTTCAACTTTTTACAAGATTCCTTCTCTGAAAGAACAATATGTCCTCCTGTAAAAGAAAAATTCTCATCTATTAGCTATCGCGTACTTCAGGTCAACAACTCAATCATTCTCACCACTGGTAGAAAGTTGATAATAAACTGGTATATTACCATCTATCATCTTACTTGTAGAGGCATAATATACGAAACTTGAAACACTACCATAAATTTCATTCACACAAACCTCAGCACGAAACCTATTAGTATCTAAATTTCAAAGCCTATAAATCCCAGCAGCCATCAAAAATACCCAAGACAACAACAACAATGATCATTTCTAGAACAGTAAAACCTTTTTTTATTTTGAAACAATATCTTCATCTTTTATACACAAAAGAAGAATAAATCTGATTTTTAGTTATTTATCAAAGGTCTCACAACATACCTATTATTTTCTTCATCCTTATCCATCAATACAACTGGCTTTTTGGCTATTAATAATGTTGAATACCAAAGTATCTGATTCCATATTCTTAATAAAATCACTAATATACCTTCCATTTACAGCGAAAGTTAATGGCTCTCCATCAATAATTGCAGCAAGCTCGGTTGTTCCAGCTCCTTTATCAGTTTTCCCAGAAGAGATAATAACCTTTGAATCCTTAGTTTCAATTTGGATAAAAATTATTAATATCCCTCGTCAAAAATTCAGATTTTTTTCTAATCGCCTTTTCACACTCATTTTTATCTAACATCACCTTGGTTACAAATTGCGTAGGAAGTACTTCTTCTCTCTCATATTCTGGAAAATTCCCTGAATCAAAAGTGAAGTTGCAATAATCTTAATATCCTCAATCACAAATGAAAATGCAATCAAATTTTCAGAGTAATTTACTTTCATATCAGCAACTTCCTTTCCAATTGCAAAGTTAACAACAGTTCTCATATCATTTACCAAAGCCTTTGGCATAATAAGAGAAAAAAATCTGAAGCATTCGTATGATTGACTCTATACTCAGAAAAGCCTAAAACTATCTGTCCCAACGAAAATAAAGCTTATTACTAGCATCTCACTTTCCAGTCTTCATCAGAACTCCAGTTAATACTGGAGAAAACTCTTTTTCAGTAACTGCATATTCTACGTGATCAATTCCCTTTGAGAAAGTCAAAGTATCAAGAACAAAAACTATTCTCTTGAGGAACTTCAGGAAGAGCCACATATTCACTTGCTGCAATTCCATTAATATCAAAAAGTATCCTTTGGCGTTTTTATCGTCATAATATTTGTCTTTTGATCTACAGAAAGCTCAATATTCTCGCTCTCGATGGTTTTTCAAAATATCCAAAAAGTTTTTTTGCATTGATTGTAATTGCTCCTTCAATTTGCACTTCACAAGGAATTTCAATCTCAACATACTTTTCCATATCAGTCGCTCTGATCAAAAAGCGAATCAATAGACGCCTTAAGATAAATATTCTGCAAAATTGGGAGAGTTGAGTTTTTAGAAACAAATTTTGCTGCAATATCAAGCATATTAAGTGCTTTCTGCTGTTGAACAAGAATTTTTCATCGCCAAAATATTAAAAAGTAAAAAGATTTCCTCTAGATTAGCTTTTTTTCCTACAGCTTTTCAATTCATTTTTAAAGAAAAAAATCTGACCTCAAACGAACGATCAGACTTTTTCTTTTTCATTAACAAGATACTTATCTCACAGTAATAATTCTAATTTGTTGCTGAGGATTGTTCACTCCAACATTCCTCACACCAGCAGCAACAACACGATCACCAGCCTTCAAAAACTCCTTTTTTTCTTTCAAAATATTAATAGCTTTTTTTCCTGATCCTCAGACATAGTCCAAGTAATCTCATCAATCAACTCAGAAAAGATCGCATAATTTACACCAAATGAGAAATGAGTATTATAATCAGTCGTAAACGAATACACAGGCTGATTAGGCTTTAAAAGCTGAAAGATATTGAGCAAGTTTTCCAGTACTAGAAAATACAATCACAGCTTTAGCCTTTGCCTCGTCAGCAAGCATCAAAGCATGCTTTGCAAGGGCTTTCTTAAGAAATTCATTTTCATCATCACTCTGAAGTTCAAAGTCATGATGAGGATCTACGATTTCATTTTCTCCCTCTTTTACAGTTTTAGCCATATATTCAACAGTCCTTACTGGATAGAGACCAACTGCTGTTTCGTCAGAAAGCATAGTCGCATCTACTCTAGCCATCACAGAATTGAAAAACATCACTTACTTCTGCTCTAGTTGGATATGGACTTTTCACCATACTCTTCATAAGCTCTGTAGCCATAATAACAGGTTTTCCATATTTATGAGCCATTTCAGCAATTCTTCTCTGATATACAGGCAACTGATAAATTGGCAACTCAACTCCTAGATCTCCTCTAGCAATCATAATTCCATCTGAATATCTGCAGATATCCTCAAGGTTTTCTACCCTTCTTGATTCTCAATTTTTGAGATAATTTTTACATGAGATCAACCGTTATCATCCAAAAAAACTGTCTGATTTCTTTTTACATTTTCTCCAGTTCTAATGAATGAAGCAGCTACATAAGCAATTCCTGCTTTAATTCCAAACAAAATATCAGTCTTATCCTTTTCAATAAGCGATGGAAGTTTAATCTTCATTCCTGGAAGATTAAGATGCCTCCTTGAGCCAATCTCTACATCTGCACTAATCTCAACAGCAATATGATCATCAAAAAACCTGAACTACCTTAGCAATTGCAGCACCTGAATCCACGATAATTTCGTATCCAACTGGCAAATCAGTAATAATATTTGGATAATCACAATAAATATCAGAATTCTGACTCAATTTAGTCTGATCAACATAAATATTGAAGATATCTCCCTTTTTAAGTTGAAGTGGTGTTTCTCTAATCCCTGTTCTAATATCTGGTCCCTTAGTATCAAGCAAAAATACTTACCTGAGTTCTTCAAGTTCTATTGAGTTCTACGACTCCAGCAATTAAATCCTTTGAAGTTTCAGGAGTTGCATGTGTAAAGTTAATTCTCACAACATCCACACCTGCATCGTTTAATTCAATCACTTTTTCAAGTTCATAATTATCTCTAACTGTTGCGATAATTTTTGTTAATTGCATTTCTCTCATTACCCGCAAAAATATATAAAATAAAAAAACCGAATTGGAACTATACTCAATTACAAAAAAATAGCAAGTAAAAAAATCTGGTTTCTCTTTTTTTGAAAGTAAAAACCTCGCTTGATACGAGGTTTTAATATTTTTGAAAAACTTAGAATTCAACTTCTTCGTCTTCCTCATTAGATCTTGTTGAGTTATACTCAGCTCTAGCAGCAAGTCTAGCTGGATCTTCCTTTGCGAAGTCTACTTTAATAGCTCTTCCCCAAAGTTCTTGTCCATCCATTTCTTCCTTAGCCTTTGCAGCATCAGCTGGATTCTGGAATTCTACGAAACCAAATCCCTTACTCTTCTTGGTTTCTCTGTCAAGATTTACTCTTGCAAATACCACTTCTCCATACTTAGAGAATTCAGTCTTGAGGTCATTTCCCTCATCTTCCAGTTTAATCAACCCACGAACAATTTTGTTTGGCTGATAATCATTTCTTCAGTCATTTAACCAAAAAAATAATAAATTAAAGAATTGTCTTAATAAAAGACGATGACGAGTATACAAGTTATCAAAAATTTTTGCAAGTCTTTTTGCTTTTTTTCTCAGAAAAAAATCAATAAAATTTGCTTTACATTTTAGAATAAATATAATAAATATGTTTTACTCTTTATTGAAAGATGATGGAAGATACAACTGTGACAACAAACTCAACAGCAAATCAAGCTGTATGAACCTCTGCTCCTAAACAGCAAATTTTTCTGAGGGAATCAAGAAGCATTTGCGAATCTTGAGAAGTTTGAACAAATTTCGAATCCAACTCTAGATCAAGACTTTAACTTTGATCTAGAAGACAGCCTTACAACAGAAGAGAATACTGAATCAGAACAGACTAAATCAACTGAAAAATTCCATCTTAGATGTTGAGAATATTTTTGAATCTGTAGCAAAAGCTGAACCTATTGAAATTTCAAAGCCAGAAGTAGCTGTTTCAGAATCCGTTTCAGAGCCAGAATCAGTATTAGAACCAGAAACTCCTGAAGTAAAAGAAGAAGTTTCAGAATTTAAAAGCTCCAGAAAATGTAATTCAACCACAGAATGAACCTGCTACAACGACTGAATCCTCTGAACAAACAGCTTCTACATCTCAAGAAGTCTCAAGAAAAGAAATCCCATCTCAAGATATCTGATCACTCAATGAAGATAAGATCGAAATCAAAAAGGAAGTTGCAATAAAAATCAGAACCAGTTTCAAATAATTTCCTTCAACAAAAACAAGAACAAGAAAAAAACAGATCAATAACACTAAAGATCAAAGAATCACAGAAACTAAAGTAGAAATAAAACACGAAAATAAACTTCCAGAAAAATCAAAAAAATTCAACAATAAAGAAGAAAAAAAGTGGAGAATAAAGAAGAAACAGCACCTCAAAATAAAGAAGTAGCTGCTCATCAAAAAAACTTGAATTTGAACCAACTCCTGAGTCTACACAAATTATCAAAAAAATATCTTCACTTACTCAATAATATTTCAAAAAATTCTTACCACTCAGGAAAACCTCACTGGAAAGAAAACAAACGAGTTCAGCATTTCAACTCCTACAGAAAATGAAACAATAACTTATATTACCTCTCTTGAAGAGAATACTGCATCACTGAATATTAGAAAAAAATCATCCAAAAGTCAGGACAAGAAGATGAGAAACATCATCTCAACTTTAATCTAAAAATCACCAAAGAAAAAAATCTCATTGTAACAATCGATAATTTCAAATTATACGAAGAAGAGGTTGATCTTACTGATGCATCAAAAAGCACTTAATGTAACTAATAAATTCAGTAAATTCGAGTTCCTTTATAGAGAAGAGCTTTCAAAGCTTGAGGATGAGCTTGAAGAAAAAGAAAAGAAAAAAAGCAGACGAAAGTCTTCTCTACAATATTTCATCAATTTTAATTAATCTTTAAGAAATTTGAGAAAAACAAAAAAACTCCCTATTCTAGGGAGCTTTTTTTATTCGCTAATTTGAAGAATATCTCACGTTTGAATTCAGATTTTTTTCTACTTATTCATTGATTCAGCTCAATCACCCTAAATGCTCACGCTGCTCCTTCATAGGTAGGACAATTATCTATTTTACAGGGTTCCGCCTCGATAATCTGTAATACTTTCCCCAAGCGATCAATTCGCAAGATATCCAATGGAATAAAAAGTATCTTGCATAAAGAAATTATATTTCCCAGGTTCATCAAAGGCAAAAAGCATTCCACTCCACTCTCCTAACTTTTCCCTTCCAGAAAGCCCAATCCTCCTCTCCAAAGGCGTTTTTGCTACCTCTAAGGAAAAAAACACTGCTGATGAAAGCACATCTGAGCGCCACTAGAGGGAATTTGTGATCATACCTTATTAGAAAAAAATAGATAAAAAAATCAGAAAATAATCAGAATTTTTTTATCCCTATAAAAAAATATCAAAAACCTGAAAAAGACTTCTGTCTCTGAGTATTCATTTCCTTCCTTTTGAGTAAAATATAAATCTACTTTTACCTGCTGACTAAGAAACCATGCTCAAACAATACTCGCAGTCTCCATCCTCAAAACAGAATCCCCAAGTTGCAAGACTTGGACTTCTTTTCAAAAGCTACCATAATCCCTTTGTGTCAATCCTCACTCTGGTCAGACAATTCAAAGCAAAGATCCATCTAAAGGAGAGTTTCCCAGCTGCAATTTGCTTCCTCAAAGATCAAATGAAATAAAAGTATATTCATGTTTAATTTCATCAAAATTTTTCAATAAATCTGAGTTGAGGTAATTTTTCGACCATAAGACTGCTCTAGAGCCTCTTGAGCTATCTTTTGTAGTCTCTCAAATTTCTGAGGAGAAACAGCCTTAACAACAGACCTTTCTGCAGCCCAAAAATAAATATCTGAGATTCAGATTTCTGTCAATTTTTGGACAATCAACTCAAGTTTTTTTCCTGTTTATTTGGCAAGGCAACAGCCATTGCAAGCTTTTTATCTGAAGAAGGAGCTTGAATTTTTTTGTATTATCGTAGAAAAAAACCTGAGTATCAGTCCATTTTTTTCTAACTCAACCTCATATCTCAAATCGGCATCTGCCCTTTGTATCCAAAAAAATGATATCCAGGAGCCGCTCTAAGGACTTTTTCTCAGCTGACGAACAAGTTCTGGCTGTTCCCTATAATTAGCTTCTCGCCTTGTATTACAAAGTCATCACAAATAAAAAGCTGCATGTAAATAAGAAAAAAATAAATCTGTTCTTAACTCATAAACAAAAATATAGGACTTTTCCTATTTTTTTCAATACAAAAAGAGCCAAAGGAAATACCTCTGGCTCAAACAGACAAAATGGGAAACATCTTACGATGTTCAACCTCTAATTGGGACAAAAAGAATGTAATATCCTAGGTTCCCTAGAAGAATTGAGACTTTTGCTTCTAACGCATAAACTTCTGCAGTGTTAGAACTCAATATCTGATCCTTCTCAACTTTAATTTCATGAACTGTTAAACGACCACCTTGATCATCAAACAACTTCCATGGCCCCATAAGAGTTAAGGATTTCTTGGCTTGACTAATAGTACTAGCATTAATTTTACACGTCTTGCGAATGTTAAAACATAATTCTTCAAGTCCATGTAATAAGCCAAGTTCATCACCAAGGGGATAAAAGCAGTTCAAGTAAAAATCTCTGATCCTCCATATCCAGTTTAGAAGGAGTTGCTCACATTCTTCCACTTTTTGATTTGTTTTTGCCAAAGAGCTGGAAGACACTCTTTAAACAGCTAGCGATGATTGTTGCCATATAAAAAAACTATTTTTTTGATGGGACTCGACTATACATATTTCCTATCAAATTGCAACTGAAAATAAAAAAATCTGAGCCAATTCTCAGATTTTTCATATTTTCTCTTACAAGATCTACATGTCCTAATTATAAAATTTAAGCACATTTTCATCCCTTCACTGAATTTGGACATCATTTCCTCATCATTTAAGAGCGACTTGCTGTGCAAGTTGCTTAGCAGAAACTCCCGCCTTTCAGAGGATAATAAAAATTTCATAAATCATTATACAACAAAACACTTTTTCTCCAAGAATAAGCTCTTTGCCTCAGCTCACACCGTCTTAAAATTCAAATCTGAAGCTACTTTTAGAATAATTTCAAAAATACTGATCTGATTTTTTTGTCTCATGACAACAATTCAGCTTTGATAACCTTACTCTCCATAGCTTGAAGTTGAGATTGGCATTCCTCAAGTGTTTTTCGTTAATTTTTTTGAGCCTTTTTCTGAGAGCTGAGCAAAAGACTTCACCTCAATATATTAACCAAATCTCAGAGCATACTTGTCTGCTTCTCTAGTTTTTCCAAGACTCTAGGCCCAGTGAGAGCAGTAAGTCTCTTAATTCCAGAAGCAACTGCCTCTTGAGAAACAATACTAAACGCACCAATATCTTTCGTATTAGCTACATGAGTTCCTCAGCAAAGTTCCTGAGAAAGCATAGCTCCATAACCATCAAAATAAGCCTGAACTTCTGGAGCTACCTCATCACTATGAATATTCTTTACCTGTACAACACGGACAATATCTCCATATTTCTCTTCAAAAAACATCTTTGCACCAAGCTTCTGAGCCTCTTCAAGTGAAAGTTCCAAAGTAGAAACCTCACAGGCATAATAGATCATTTTGATTGATGACTTTTTCAAGCTGAGCTAATTCCTGCTCATTTAACAGTCTATCAGCATAAAAATCAAATCTCAAAAGATCGCTATCTACAAGAGAACCTGCCTGTTTTGTAGTTGGGAAAATCTTACCAAGTGCAGCATGGAGAAGATGGGTAGCAGTATGAGCTCTCATTTTTGCATATCTTTGTGCGGAATCTACAATTAATTTCATTACCAAGAAAAAAACAATAAAAAAATCAGACTTCTTTTGTATCTTTTTATCACTCATTTTTCAAGTAAAAAAATAGGATTCTTTTGACAAATAAAATAAAAATCGAATATAATTAAAGAGAACCTTTTTATATCAGAATCATCTCACTATGGAGGAACATTTGACTCAAAAGCCTATCTTGAGAAACTCAAGCTGAAATTACAGCAAGAGCAACCCAAACCAAAGGGAAATTTTACGTAAAAATCAATGGCAAACTGCTAAAGGATGACTATGCAAGCAGAACCTTGGATTGATATGAGAGCGATATCAGAAAAAACTGATCTCACATTTTCAAATCAGAAGCAGAAATTCTTGTCTGTATCAATGCTCAAGAAATTATCAATAATTCTCCAATGACAAAAACAGCTCTGATGCTGCGAATATACTGAGCTTACCTTAAAGAAGATTGAAACATCAACAGGGATAAAGCCTCAACTCGTAATCACTAATATCAACATGACTGAGATGTATGATATGATTTTCACATTTGAGTCAAAATTTCAAAAAGGCTATAAGGTTCGAGAACAATACACAAAAAGGATATCCAGAGCTTATAAATACGAGATTTTTACTAAGTGAAAATGGATTTTGAGATGATGATCATATTCCAATCACAAAGAAAATAGTTTTTATCACTGGGATCTGAGAACATAGTTGAAAAACTAACAACAGCACTTGGTCAAATTTATCGTGATCATGAAATAGGCCTTGAATCAAGTTTCAGTATTTTTAGAAACATTTCCGATCAAAGACCTTCCTATAGAAAACGAAATCAATCAAGCCCGAGCAGAAACAAAAAATCTGGCTCAAGAACCAGATTGAAAAACAATAGATGAAACCCTAGAAAAAAACTACGAACTCCTTAAAAATTCTCAAAACAGTAGTGAATAAAGACAATCTTATCTCCTGATTCAAAAAAATCCAAGTGATATGTGCTCTAAAACCACTACTCTATCTCATTAAACCTTGGGAAGAAGAGATATACCAAATTATAGAAAGGACTCAACGACTTTTTCGAGTCCTTTTTCTTGTTGAAGCATTTTTCTCAGTCAAAATTCCCTCAAGCTTAAAACATTTCAATCTCTACCTGTTTTCCAACTGACTGAAAATCTGGATCAGTAGTATCTTTATCATTCATCTCACGAAACCTCCAAAAAGCTCAGGCTGAGATTCCTCAAACCTCTTAAAAAGTTGACCACCTTTAGTTTTTAGTGATCAGATCAAGTTTCTGAAGAATATAGTCATGAATGACTTTTTCCACCTCCTTTTTCTCATCAATTGAAAGAGAAGAAAAAAACAGCTCCATATACTGGATGTTGAACTAAATCAGAAAAAAATAAGGAATAACCTTGTGAGTATTCTCCCAGTTTATCAAAATATTTGTAATTTGTTCAACTTCTTGCTGCTTCATCGCTTTTAAACACAGATGAGAATATAAAAAAATCTCTCAAAAAGTGAGAGACATTCGTCCAGAAACCAAGTATGATGATTTGCTTATAAAAAAATCAAGAAATTTTACTCAATCTTTTTCATAAAACAAAAAAAGAGAAAAAAATCAGATTTTTCTCCTTCTTGGATATATTTTCAAGAATCTTAGGATCCACCTTTTGCAATAAACTGAACAAGTCTAATAATAACCATAGACGCCATCACAATTACCAGCCCAATCAGTGAATACTTAATTCCCTTCATAGCTTTTAGCTCTATTTCCACTATCAATCGGACTCATCAAATAATAGATTCCAGAGATGATCAATGCTAGGGTTACAACCGTTCCGATAAATCCAGTCAACGCCATAATAATATCCTGAACAAAACTCATTACCAAAGTTTCTTCACCAGCTCCTCTAGCATCCCTACGAATATCTAATGCATCGTAGATTGAAAAACTACATCCACCATTGATCAGACAATCTGGAGTGAGATTAATTCAAACATCTTCTTTAACTCAAGTTTGATTAGTTTTTTTGTAGCGGAACTTTCCTTGTTCGATACACTATCTTTTTCTCTCCTCATTCAGAAGAAGATTGTTCCGGGGGAATCACAAGTATCACACGGCTCATCCGCAAACACTCCTCCAACAAAAAAATACTCAACACAACAACACCAAACATAAGATCAGCTTTTTCATTTTTATTTTACAAAAGGTAAAGAATCTGAATTCAGATCACTATTTTGTCCCCAATAACGCCAAAAAATCCTCCTCCTACAAGAGAAATCAACGCAATAACCAAAAATCACAATCGTAATGATCTTAAAAAGTTTTACTACTTTTCATATTTCTTATATAACAAGATAAAAATATACCGTTTAGACTAGTGTTTTTCATCTCAAAAAAATCAAGCTTTTTCTCTCAACCTTTGAGTATACCAGATTAAAAGATTAAATACTGATCTATTACATTTGCATCACTTGAAGATATCAATCCCAAGATATCTTCATCAGGACTTCCCGTCTCAGTAATAAAGATAATATCTAATCTCTCATTATTCATTTTCTTTTAGTAAAGAGCTCATCTGCCTCATAAATATTCATCGTCTTAGGCACAAAAAGATAATCATTCCCATGTTTTTCTGAAAGGATATGTTCAACTTTCAACAGCCCAAGATTCATATAATCTTCATTCATTAAAAGTCCAGCGATCCAATACAAAAAGCCTTTTTTTCACTAAGAACCCCAGAAAATTTTCACTGAGCATCATAAATAGGTACAGCAGTATAGCTTTTTCTCCTTCATCTGTGGAATAATACTTTTCACTAGATCCGTCGTCTTCGCAGTAAAGACCTCCTTTTTGAAAAAGGTCAATAACTCTGACTGGAGCTGTGATCACCTCTACATAGTGAGAAATTCTCTCAACTGCAGCAGTAGTTGGAACAGCATAAGTCTCTCCATTAGTTTTGATTCCATGAGTAATGAAGTTCCTTAACTCTCAAAAATTTCTCAACTGATAAATATGCTTCCTCACAAATCCTGAAATCGGATATCTCCCCTCGGAAATTTTCTTCAATTTTTTTCATTATACGGAGAAAAACCTTCTTCTCAAAAGCACCTTATCAAAATGCTTATCAATTTGATTAAATAAAGGCTAAGAAGCTGATAATGGTATCTTCACTAGAATTTGAAACTGTAGAGGTCATGTTCAATCAATGAAGTAAAAGATTAAAAATCAGAATTCAGTACTTTTTCATTTCTAAAGCTACTGGCTGAGTAAGGGTATTCCCATACTCTGGCTGAGGAATAAACTCAGTCTGGAGCATTCTCAAAAGTCTACGAGGTGACGGCTGGTCCTGATTCATATATCCATCTAAGAAATCCTCACATGAAGTCTCCCAAGGTTGACAAGTCAGGATTTTGATAAGTTCATTCTAATTCACCATCAACACAAAAGCCTAAGTTGAACCTGACAAGGAATATCTGAAAAATCCATTCCCTAAATCTATAAGCCTTTACGAATTGTCCAGATTTAACCTTTTCTCACCAAGGCGCTGTACAATATTTCTTCCCATCAGGAGAAAGCGGAACATCTATCACATCATCCTTAGTTGGTTGATTTGGAGCAAGAGCTTGTGTAGTTGGTGCTGGATTAGGTGCTCTTTTCCCATCCAGATTAAATTGAGCATTTTTGTAATAAGGAGCATCAGGCTGAATATATCAGTTTTCTTCAAGATATTCTTTATGCTTTTCTTGCGCTAAGATATCTCATTGTAACTCTTTTTTAGGATTTGGATCAGCATTATAGGTTGAAAAAGCTGTTTTTCATTTTACCTTGCTTAGATTCATTACAAGAGGAGTGAGTAAACTGCCCAGAGAGCTTTCCATCTTTACAGGTTCTTCTCTGAATATTACAAATCGAAGGAGTATCTGATCTCTGTTGATAAGCTAATACCGATGCTCAATCATCAATGCTATATCCCCACGGTGTCATACAAGAAGCACCATCAAGCACTTTATGTCTTGCTTCATCTCAAAATTCATACATTGCGACCACATATCTTACACTTCATTCAGGAAGCTCAACAATATCTCCTCTCACTAAAAACTCAAATACCTTATTGATAAAATGACTACGATCTTCTAAAGTACTCAAAAGTGTTGTATAGGCGTTTTTATAAGACTTATGCAACATTATTACCAGTCAAAAAAACCTGAATCAGCTTTCTGTTCATTCTTTTGTTCACTTCCAGAAAGGAGAGATCCAGTAGCTGGAAGCATATATTCATACGTTTCAGGAGCTCCATGTTCTCAAAAAGATTCTCGCCTAAAGTATATTTCTGCCCATTATCTGCCAAAAATACCCATTGCATTGGTTGCTGATGAGTTTTTTCCCAGTCTTTACGATATTCACTATTCGCATCAGGGATTGATATTAGAGACAATAACCGCTCACAAAAAGAATCAAAGTATATGCTACAAAAGAGAGAAACTTTGGTTTTAGTCAGTCTATGAGGTTTCAGCTTTCTAATTCTTCTTATCGCCATCTATGCACAAAAGGTAATATAAGTAAAAACACTTTGCTTAATTATAACAACAATCATCAAAAAGCAAAAAAATCAGATTTTTTTCTGCCTATAGCAAAAATCATTTGAAACTAATGTCTGTAGAACAATTTCTGTGAAATCGAAATTAAAACAAAAACAAAAACTCCCATTTAGGAGTTTTTATAATACAAGCGACTATTTCCCATAAAAAAAGTGTAAAAATCTGGCTTTACTTGTAATTTTTCTAGAATCCTCTGCTGAGAGATTTTTGAGATCAAGTTCAGATGGGATAAAAATCCTTACAATATTCCTTTGGGGAAAGACGCTCAGACTAATCTTTTCAGTAAGAGTAATCTTAAAGCCTCTTTTCTGAGCTTCTTTGACCAGAGCCTGATGCCTCTTTTTGGAGAAAAGAGCAATTTATCATAAAAGAAACGTACATGTCCGGTTCCCATCGTATAGCTTTTTAGAGATAATAATGGGCTTTTTCTCATCGAGTTTTTTCTTCACCAATCCAAAAACTCTTGGAAGTTCTCTCCACTCAGCAATCAAATGCTGATCAGCTAATTCTGAGACTGGAACAAGATTGATTCTCGTCATTTAATACAAAACAAAAACAAAACTAGAATCATGAGCTAGAAAAAAACATTACTTCGTCTCGATCTCATGGGAACTATAATCTATTGAAATTATTCCTCTGAACTCTTATCAGATTCAGTCTCAGCAATTTCGTCCACTTCAAACAAAACCACTCTCCATTTTTTTCAACCTTTTCTTTTCTTCCTTATACTTCATATTCTCAGTTTTTCCTCTCGAGGGCGATAGACAATATCAATCTTTTTATCTACCATCTTGTAGAGTGGAGTCTCTGGTTCATCTAGTGAAATATCATTTGAATGCAGTGTTTTTAAGCTTCAGTCTTCAAATCTGATCCTAATTGCTCATTCAACAATTCCAATACCACCTACCAAAATATCATTACTTGTTGAGACAATCTGTCCTTTCTTAGCTCTCTTCCATATTTTCAAATCCTCAAGCGAAAAGCAACTTTTCAGTTCTTATCTCAGTAGATAAGGATAAATGGCTCTCCATTATGCAAGAACATATTCGCAACCAGTCTCCTTCCTGCAGCTCAATTGCCTTTACTCCTCCTGCAGTCTTACCCATAGGTCTAATATCATCAGATTTGAAAAGAGCATTGAACCTTGCTGAGAAAGCACTCCCAATATTTTCTCCATCATTCACTGGCAATACTTTCAGAATCTTTTCTCCTGGCTGAAGTCCCATAATCGTAGTTGGGAACTTTTTAAAGCTCAATACCAACTCTTTTTAGCCTTCTTGATACTATTTTGATTAGTCAAGAACACTAGATAGTCATAGTGGAAATGTAATGTTTTTGCAAAGACAATCTTTCACTTCAAACCAAAATGTTCATTCAGATTTAAAGCTGGTTTCGCCATAGTAAAACTTCCAAGATCTTTAATTCTCTGGACTACAGAGCTCTCCTCTATCAGTAATAATCACAGTTGATCCTGATTATGAGTATAGATGAGATCCAAAAGTTTCCTCTGGGATATTCTGAATTCTTGTCTGATACAAAATTCTAAGAGAATAATCGTTTCCAAAGCCAACAAATCACATCTTCTTTTACTTTGTCGGCTGCCTTTTTGAAGCTCTTTTCAAAGCTTCCACTGATATTGTAAACACTCAAGTCATTTGAAAAGTTCGGTCCTTCTCTCATCTCCATACTTCTCCTTCATATATTTCAAACTCTGACCCAAAACTTCATCAAAGCTTCTGAGGATCAGAGATAATACCTTCTAAATATTCAATAAGTCTGATTTTTGCATCAATTTCTTCTGAAATCTTCTGAATCTCAAGTCCAACCAAAGATTGAAGTCTCATAAGAAGGATATACTCAGCCTGTTTCTCAGTAAATCAAAACTTCTCCATCAAATTTGTTCTCGCATCAGCTTTAGACTCAGATTTCTTGATGGTATCAATTACTTCATCAATAATATCTATCGCCTTTTTGAGTCCTTCCAAGATATGAAGTCTATCTTTTGCTTTATTGAGCTGAAAAACTGACCTACGATAGACAACATTTCTACGGAACTCTACAAATTCCATCAAAAGGTCCTTAATATTCAAGAGTCTAGGGCTGACTTCCACTTTCAATTAGTGAAACATTGTTGAGATTAAAAGTTAGTCTGAAGATCTGAATTTATAAATTTGCATCAAAATTGCATCAGGATCTACTCATTTTTAGATAAATAGCAATCCCTAATCCTATCTCTATTTGATTCATCACGGATATCATTGATTCCCTCTACCTTTTTATCAACAACCAACTCTCCAATCTTTTGCAACAAGGCTCGCTTTATTCACAAGATATGGAATTTCATCTATCACAATTACGTGTGCTCATTCACTATACTTCATCGTGCGTTTTTCCCACGAACAACGATTCCTCATTTTCATTTTTATAAACTTCAAGGATATTATTGCTATCAAAAATCATACCACCAGTTGGGAAATCTGGACCTTTTTACGATCTGCATAATTTCTTCAATGCTTACCTGAGTTTTTCTATGATTTCTTTCCCATCTTGATCAAATCAAATTGTCTGTGGCTTTCCTTCTTTGTGGAGAAGAAGCAGTGAAGCATCTAAAATTTCAGTCAAATTATGAGGAGCCATATTTGTTGCCATACCTACAGCAATTCCCATTGTTCCATTACAAAGATGATTCGGAAATTTTTGTTGGCAGCATCACCGGCTCCTTTAGAGAACCATCAAAGTTATCTCTCCAATCAACAGTATCTTGATCAATATCTTCAAGCATTTTCCTCAACAATTTTAGTCAATCTTGCCTCAGTATACCTCATAGCCGCTGCTCCATCTCCATCAATAGACCCAAAGTTTCCCTGCCCATCAACAAGCGGATATCTAAGTGACCAAGGCTGAGCAAGTCTCACCATTGCCTCATAGATTGAAGAATCTCCATGTGGATGATACTTTCACATTACATCTCAGACGATTCTCGCAGATTTTTATGCTTTTGATTATAAAAAATTATTCATCTGATACATTCCAAAAAGGATTCTCCTCAAAACTGGCTTAAATCCATCTCTTGTATCAGGCAAAGCACGAGAAACAATAACAGACATCGCATAATCAATATAGGATTGTGTAATCTCCTTTTCTATAGGATGTTGTTGCACCCTCTCATGTTTTTCTTCTTGTTGGAAAAGATCTGACTCATAAGTATACTCTTTTCAAAAATAAAAATCTGATTTTTTTCTTTCTTTTTCACCCTAAAAATCACATAAATATTAGAAATCCCGCATTTGAATGCAAGCCAAAATCAAAATCACAATCTTGACATTTCAAAATTAATGATATTATATTTTAATGTTCATAAAAATCAGGGAAAAAGTAAGTTAGTACGGAAAAAATATAAAAAAAGGGAAAAATTATTCTATCTACAAAGGATTGACTTTAAAAATAAAAATGTATAAAGTGAAAAGTACCGTCAAATAAAAAAACATGAAAAACATTAAAAATTAGTCTCCTAGCAGATAATACTATATTTGTAGAGAGATTACAAGCTGATCTTTTGCATACCTTTTTATGTAAAAGAGATAGAAAAACATGATGAATTCATCTCTACAAACGCAGTCCCATACAAGTATTTCTATAAAGCATTCGGCTATTGGATACTCTGCAGTCTTCAACGATGCAAAGAGAACAAGAATCGCTACGGCATTCTTACCAGAAAAACTTATTAACTTTTCAGAAAAAAACTCTGGAAAAGGATCCGATCTCTCGCACAAAGGATTGCAAAAGAGATCAGAGAGTTTCAAGAAAAGACCTGACGCGTCGCGTCTCTATTAAATATTTTTTTGTAGTAGTTTTTCTTTATTGCAAAAAGATCTCCATGCTTTTTCTCTGGAGATCTTTTTCCTATTCGAAATATTAATTTTTCTAAAAATCTGATTTTTCTCCGTTTTTCAGTGAAAATATCAAAATCTCTTGCATATTAGGTAAAAACTATAAAGGAAGTGTATTTTATCCTTTCTAAAAAGAAACAATGACAAAAAGAACAAACTGCAGGGTGAAAAGAATTTGATCAAAGCAACTCATACTATCTCAGAAAAAGCTTTGAGCAGCTGGTGAATGAACTAAAAAATGGCTGGAGGATTTATGCACTGGTGGAATAACTCAAGCCTAGAAGAAAAATCACTATGATCACAGGGTGATTCTTGTACTTTTGTGCATTATGGCAGCTTAGATCTTTCATCTGAGGGAATTCTACTTCTTTGGTTGGTATCCTCGCAATCTCTGGGACATTCAATACTTACCTCAGATGCGGAATTGATGCAATCAATGCAAAAAGCTAAAAAGGGACAAAAAGGCTAAAAAGATGAAGAAACTGAATCTGAAAACGAATAATCAGCTTCAAAACTTTTTATACTAAACTACTAAATAAAAGCCAACTTATCGCTTAATCAGGATAGGAAGGCTTTTGTTTTTGAAGAGATAAATTTTTAATTTGCTAGCTTGAAACCAACTATGACTAAAGAAGAAGACTACACTCACTCAGTAATATTTTTTTAAGCTCATTATTGGGATCATCCTGCTCACAACGTGTTTTTGTTATCTTCACCAAAATCCAGCTGAAAAATCGCATATATATTCAGGTTTCAAGATGGTATTTCAAAAATCTGAAATTATCTTCTATAAACTTATAGGGAAAGATTGACAACTTCTAGAACAAAAATACAAAACTAGAAGATGATTTCCAAGAGTTAATCAATTTTGCAGAAGAAAAGGGATGTTCTGATAGAGACTTTCTCAATGATCTCACACTACCTCTGAAAATTTTTCTTTCAGAAAAAGGATACATTACAAATTACATTGCAGCTTATAGAATCCAATATAGAGATTTCAGTATTAGAATTGAACAAAGAAAAATTGTCACTAAAACAATCAATACGAGAAAAAGCGATTTTTATCCATTGTATCTAGATACTAATGATTATTTGAGTTGATATTGATGAGGTCATCGCTGAAACTCTAGACTTTGTACTAAAATTTCATGACTATCAAATCGCCTGAAAACCTCTAAAAAGAAGAACAGTTTAGCTCCTACTATATTCCCAAATATCCCTGGATATGAACATATCAGCAAAGAACAAGCCGTAAGCTTCTTCACAGATGGAATGAGATATTCAGCTGAGCATTGAGGTATTCAGCCTGTTCTTTGAGCAAAAGAAGTACTGAACAAGCACAGGGCACACGCTCTGCTGCTATTACTAGCAAGAGGTCACTTGTTCAACCCTGCAACAGAGAAAGCGAGATCAAAGGACTACTATCCAAATATCTTTGAAGAAGTTATCTTTTGCAACTATCACGATACTACAAAGCCTCAATTTCACCAAGGAAGAGATAGTGTCAAAAATACTGAATCAACCTCATGATTGACGATAATTTAGAGTATGCAAGAGCAATTGCTAAGAGCAATATCCGTGTCCTTCTGATAGATAATCCTCGAAATCAAGATTACTCTCCAGAAAAAGATCCACTTATTACAAAAAGTAAAGAAATCGATCAGAGATCCATTTTGACCAAATAAAAAGAAAAAATCTGATAAAAATCAAACCATCAATTAAACAGATCTCTTCTTAAAGAAAAAGACTGACTCATATCAGACTGTAATTACATCATCTAAAATTATTTTCCATATTTAGCATTAGCTCCAAGGTGTTCTTCAATTCTAAGGAGTTGATTGTATTTTTGCGATTCTATCTAGTTCTAGATGCAGAACCTGTCTTGATAAGTCCAGTATTCATCGCAACAGCCAAATCAGCAATAAAAAGTATCCTCAGTTTCCTCCTGATCTATGAGATGAGATTGATCTCATTCCATGTTCATGAGCCATATTGATAGCATCGAGTGTCTCAGATACTGTTCCAATCTGATTAAGCTTAACTCAAAAATAGAATTAGCAATTCTTCTAATTCCCATCTGAAGTCTAGAAATATTTGTTACGAAAAGATCATCTCCAACAAGCATAATCTTCTCTCCCAAAGCATCAGTTAATTTCTTCCATCCATCAAAAATCATCTTCAGCCATACCATCCTCAATCGAAATAATTGGGTATTTTTGACACCAATCCTGATACAAGGCAATAAGTTCACTCAGCATTCAGCTTTTTACCTTCTCCTGCTAGATCATAGACTCCATCTTTAAAGAACTCACTAGAAGCCAGCATCAAGTGCAAGAGAAATCTTACCAGCATATCCTGCTTTTTCAATTGCTTCCATAATCACTTGCAGAGCCTCCTCATTTGATCCAAGATTTGGCGCAAAACCTCACTCATCACCAACTGAAGTCACAAGCCCTTAGCTTTCAAAAATTGATTTTAACGTATGGAACACCTCTGCCTCTATCTAAGTCCCTCACGGAAACTAGGTGCCTTATTTGGAACAATCATAAACTCCTGAATATCTACATTATTATCTGCATGAGAACCTCCATTAAGGATATTCATCATAGGAAATGGCAAAAGTATTTCCTTTTCCCCTCACCAAGATATTCATAAATATACTTCTTTCAGCATTTGCACAAGCTACTATAAACGCCATACTCACACCAAGCAAAGCATTAGCACCAAGATTTGACTTATTTGCAGTCCTATCAAGCGCAATCAACTTTTTCATCTAAACTTCTAAAAGATTCAAAAGTCTGATCTTCAATAGCATGAGCAATACTTGTATTCACATTTTCAACTGCCTTCAAATGTCCCTTTTCAAGGTATCTTGATTTGTCTCCATCTCTAAGTTCAAGTGCTTCATGAACTCCTGTTGAAGCTCCAGATGGCACTAAAGCTCACCAAAACTTCCATCAGTGGAGCATAATTTCTACCTCTACAGTAGGATTTCCTCTAGAGTCAAGAACCTCTCAGCATAAACTTTACTAATTGTGTATCACATATATCTTTTTATACAAAAATAAAACCAAATTTCAGACTATGATTTTTGCACATAAAATGCTAAGAAGAAATCAGATTTTTATCTTCTCTTTAAAAATCATAGGATGCAAACCTGTATACAACAGAGCTTTCAATCAAGAATATCTATAACTTTTTCCGAAAAACAACTAAAACACACATCCATAATTTGTACCACTCTGGAGTATAATGATTTTTACCTCTTGAAAAGTATCATTTTTAACTCACCGCCTCTGACAAGCTCCTCACGGCTGAGTATCAGCCATAAGTTTCCAAGGTTGCAGGTTTGTTCTAGAGATTTCTCCATTGCAGACTGGTTTTCTAATGGAGCATTTTTATCACGCAAGAGTGAAAAATCAACAATACGATTACAAACTTGAATAGATGATTTTTCTCTCTTCTTCCTGAGCTCATGCAACAGTTCAAGACGAAACTCAAGATCCATTAGAAACACTAGTCCGAATTCTGAGTTATTCAATTTCATGAAAGCATACTCACCTGCTGGGCTCAACTCAAATCAAACTGCCTCTCCACTCAGAGTTTGGCTTCAGCTGAATAAATTTTCACCAGTCAAAGTAAGAGAAATATCAGACTTTCCTTTTAAAAAGAGAAAAATTATAAGTAGAACCAACAAAAAGAGAAAAACAATTAAAAACTGAATTCTCCTCTTCTTTAGTTGAGATCTCCTCCTAAGCATCATGTGCACATAAAATAAATACTGATATTACTATGAGTTCAATCCATCTTTGAATCTTTAACTTCCATCACTTTTCCAAAATTCTGAGCTCCTAAGCTGATCTGCTAATGCACTAATTCTTATCAGTTTTAGCCTGTTTTCTTTCTCAGCAAGGTGTAAAATTTTCTTCTGGAATCTCAACACTTTCCTCTATAACAGGATCAAAAGTCAGACTTTTAAGGACCTTATCCTCGAGTTCTTTAAGAACAGATAGAGTTTTGCTCAGTAGGATATGATAGGCTAAATGAATATCAGAGAGCAACTTTGGAGTATTTAAATTATCTCAAAGTGCAGCATAAATTTTCTCCCTGAAAAATCGTCATCTCATTGAGTCGGAGTCAGATTTCTTATCTTTTGACTAGTCCCTGCCTTTCATTTTTAGCCTGTTCTAGCGCATCTCGAGTAAAGTTCAAAAAATTAGAATACTGAGCCTAAAATAGAAATACCTTAAATCCAATGGAGAATCACCTTTGCTTTGATATCATCAAGAGAATAAATATCTCTGAGATTTACTCATCTTTCCCCCATCAACCTGAAGAAAACTCGTTATGAAGCCAATATTTTACCCATGGCTTATGTCAAAAACTGCATTCTGACTGAGTGATTTCATTTGAATGATGCACAGTAATATGATCAGTTCCTCAGTGATGAATATCAAATTGCTCACCAAGATATTTACTCGCCATAGCACTACACTCTATATGCCAAACCAGGAAATCAAACTCCCATGGCGAATCTCGCTCCATCTGCCTTTTTCGTTTCTCAGGAGAGAAATTTCCAAAAGTGCAAAAATCTGTCAGTTCTTTTTCCTCAGATATCAACTCTCTCCAGCATTAGAGATCTACTAACCTCTTTTTATCAATTCAGCTCACATCAGCTTTCCATAATCTTCTACTAGACTCTGTATCCATATAAATTCCATCATCAGGAATAGTATGAAGTATATCCTTTTTCTAATCTCTCAACCATCTGAATCTGTTCCTGAATATGTCTCAGTAGCCTCGGCATCACATCAAAACGCTCAATTCTAAGCTCCCAGCATCGCCTTCAAAAATATCTTCATATTTTTGCAACATCCCAAGCTGAGATCCCATCAATTCTAGATCCTTCTCCAGCTTATCCTCACCATCATCTGCATCCGAAACCAAATGTCCAACATCAGTAATATTCATCACACGCCTTTACTGGATACCCAAAATATTTTAACGTATTTCCCTAATCAAATCCGCAGTAAAAGTCGCTCTAAATTCCCAATATGTGGTGTTGAATATACTGTTGGATCACACGAATACATCCCAACATATTTTTGCAGTTTTCAGATTCATTCATCAATGGCTCAAAAACTTCTTTTCACGAGTAAGTGTATTATAGAGCTTTAGTTCTGGCATCAAAATATCAAAAAGTCTAAAAACAACTATGCGTTTAACCTTAGGAATAGGCAAGAAAATGCAAGAAGAAATCAGACTTTTCTCTTTCTATCCTCAATATTTTAAATCGCTTGCTGAAAGTCCCCTTCTCCTCAAAAATTTTTCCAATTACTATGACTTTGGAGATGCAGTGGAAGAGACACACTTTTCAGGAGCAGTATGCTGATAAAGCAAACCTACAGCTTCATCCATATCTCTAGTTGATAAGCATATTTCAGTCAAAATCAGAAAGCAAATCACGGATTTTTCTCACCAGACGGAGGGAAAAAGACCAAATTCTGAATTCAGAGTTCTTTATCTTTTCTACAAGAATTTTGAAATCATATCCTCTATCTGTCCCTCAGAGAAACAGAGTTCAAAACTTTATTTCCAAAAAGTTTTAAAGCCTCTAAAGTAGAATCAGGAGTCATTGAAATTGCATCATCATAGAAAGTTATCCCTTAAAAGTTCCAACAAGCTGTAATCTATGAGGAGTCCATGGAAAATGAGCTATCGTCTGATGGATTGAATCATTATTGATTCAAAGATACTGCAACAGCGATTCCAAGCGAAATATTTTGAAGATTATGCTCTCAAGAAGCAAGCGATCCTCTGTAGAAAGAGCTTCTCACCTTGATAAGTAAACACTCCATCAGCCCATGCTGACTCCCTCCTTGTCCATAAGCATGGAGATTAGAATAAAGGTTCAGAAAGCTGAAATTCTTGAGCAGTTCTGCAAGAACAAAAGTTCTGCTCTGATCACTTTAAGATATTGAGTTTTTGCCTGAGTATAATGCTCAAATCCGCCATGCCAATCTAAATGCTCTGGAAAAATCGCTCATAAAACCGAAATAAAAATTCTGCTTTTTAAGCTTCTCAAGCATATAACGAAAGCTCACAAACGACATAATCTCGCTCCTCCTCAAAATCAATCTCATCCAAAACAGGCTCAATATTTCAAAACAAGTTCACACGAAACCAGCATCTTTTAAAGCTCATAAATCAGACATGTCATCGTAGATTTTCACTTACTGGCTGTAATTGCAATCACCTTCCCCTTATAGTGATCAAGAGAAAACTGCATCTGCGTCAAAACCTTATCTTGATAAGGCTTTAAACTCAGCTGAATACGGCACACCTGCTGACTTAAAAGATAATATCAAAATCCTCTAAATGCGAGAGATACTGCTCCCTGTCCTCAAAGCAATTCCCTGTTCCTCTAGTTCTGGCTGATCTTTTTACATCCAAAACGGTCAATTTCTCAAAAACAAAGCCATTATGTATATAGAAAGTTCAAAGTCGATTTTCCTCAAGTCAAAATCAAAGAAGTCCAATCTTTTTCCCAGCAAATAAGTTCTTATCTAGCATTGCCTTATCCAAAAAGATATAAAATACTGATCTCTAAATCTTAAAAACATTTTTCCATTTTATCAAAACAAAGAAAAAAACCAGCTCCTCAGCTGGATTTTTCAGTTATTACAGTTCCTCATCTTCAAAAAGATGCTGAAGCACCTCTTATTTTCAGTCCTTTTTGGAGCATCATCATCCACGATATTCAGGATTTTGTCTTTTGTGAATTTTGATTTGCTGACTTCCAAACCTCAATAACGCTCATAATCAATCAAACAACAAGAGACGATCAACTGAACACTCAATCCCCACGCAATACCGATCGTACCAGTATTTTTGAGAAACCAGTCCTAGAGTATCCAAAATACCCATATATGATGCAACAATAATCCACAAAAATCATAAAATTTAATACTGGTTCCAGTCCTCTAAATCCAAGGTATTTAATAATAAATCTCTTAAAATTGGTATGCATATTCCATCCAAAGAGGAATCAAGCGAGAGCACACTAACAATAGCAGACTTAAAGTAAGTTTTTCCAAGCAACCAGATAGAATAACTAGATTGTCACTGAGTAATCGGGTGATCTTTGCGATTGGAAGCAAAATCAAAACCGCTGCTAAGACAAACAAAAAGAGCACAAAGAGTCTTTTTGATGTTTTGTATAGTTACTAAACTTCAGGAAAATTCTCTCCAAATACCTTTGGATATCAGTAAGTTTGAGTTTTTGCCATTATGTTCTCTACTTAGAAAAGATAAAAATTCAGATTTCACCCTCTGATATATGGATTTTTGATAAAAGTATCAAGTCTTATTTCACAAAAATTCTATCAAAAGATTGTGTCTGATTTTTCTTACTTTTTATTATTATGATTAGCTTCACATCCAGAACAGCTGATAATTTTACTAAACTGCTGTGCAGCATTCATACTGTGCTGATAATAAAGTGTCTTGATCCCCAGTTTCCAAGCCTGAATATAAAGATAATTTACCTCTTTTTGCTGGCGTCTCGGACTAATCATCATATTAAGCGACTGAGATTGATCAGTAAACTGCTGTCTATCAGCCGCCTGATAGATAATCGCCATCTGATCTATCTCACAAAAAGTCTTGAAGACATCCTTCTCCTCCTGAGTCAAAAAGTCCAAAATGCTGAACTGAACCATCATGATCTCTAATACTGAGCCAGATTTCTCTAGTATTTTGCCTTCTTCTTCAAAAGCTTTTTCAAGATAAGGATTTTTGATTGTTACTTTTAAGCTTCACAACATCTTTCACATAACAATTTGACATATACGGCTCTATACTTTTGAGAAACTTGTCCCAAGATAAAGGCAGATGAAGTCGTTGGAGCGATTGCATTGAGCGTAGTATTTCTTCTTCCATATCCTTTGAGCATTTCAGGTTCTCCATATTCTGAGCTGGTGCTTCCAGAAGCAGCATAAGATCTCTTTTTGGATTAGTTCACAAAAATCTCTTTATTCAGTTTTCTTGCCTGGAAACCTTCAAATGAAAACATCTTTGACTGCAAAGTAGAATGCCATCAAAGAACTCAGAGTCCAATTGCTCTATTTGACTTGCAAAAGCATAAGCCTTTTTCATAAAAATCAAAAGCTAGCTGATCATCTCTCTGATCTGAATCTCTAAGTTTCTCAAGCTTCTGAATAAACTCAGTCATTACTGCATCAAGAAAATATACAAGTGTTTCAACCGCGTCAGTATCCTTCCACTCATCATAATGAGCCAAATTGATAGAAGAAAGACAACAAACAAACGACCAATCCTCATTTGCTGGCAACTATAATCTCACCACAAAAGATTACTTGCATAGATTTTCAGATTTTTATCCTTGTACATCAACAGTATTATTATTTACCGTATCTGAGATGTAGGGATAGCCCATTTCACCCTTCTCTGAAGTAATTTCGCCCAAATAGCCCTTTTCTCTTGGTCTCCATCAATCATCTCCTGAAGCCACTGATCACCAACAGTTACTCAATGTGTGAGTTTCTGAATTGGACTTTCCTTCACTTCAAATATCCAAAAATTCTGAAATATCTGGATGTTCAATCGGCAAATATGGAGCAAAACTTCCTCCTTACATTTCACTGAGCTTACTATCAATAACAGTTTCAAAAAGCTCCATAAAATGAACAGCTCTGAACTAACTCCATTATTTTTGATAGGAGTTCCTCTGATCCCTCAAAGCTCCAAAATACCCAGAGTTCCACCTCCATATTTACTCATCATCTCCTGCCTCAGCCTGAGCATAGAGAATATCTCACATATCATCAGCAATATATGATCCAAAACAACTGATTGAGTCAGCCTCTCTTCAAGTCCAAAATTTGACCACACTCGAGAAGCTAACGAATAAAACCTCTGCCATATAATCATAAAACTTCTCAGCAAAACCAGGCTTCTTTAGGATTTCTTCAGCATTTTTTTGCAACTGCCAAGATTCTCTCTTCCGGACTTACTCCTTCCTGGAGATATCCATTTTGCAAGGAACTTTCTACTATTTTCATTTAATCGTTTCATCAATACTTTATGCAGTAAAAAGATAAAAATCAGATTTCTCTATATTTTTCCTTTCCATCAGATACAGCACTCACAGAAATCCGAAAAGAACAACCTAAAACAAATCAACACTAGTAATACTCTACATTTTCTTTTATTATAATTGATTGATCTTTTATTGAAAAAGTCCACATGCTTAGTTGCAATTACCTCATCATCAAACCAATCTGTCTGCTGAACTAAGCTTTCCCATCTATCTTTCGAATAGTGGCTCTAGACCGATACTTTTTAAGGAATTATTAAGTCTATTTTTATAAACTCTTTGATCACTACCTTTGGCAAAAAATCAAGCTCTCCTGCTCACAGATCCAATCAACAATTGCACTCTCTGCTTCCAAAAGCTTCTAAACAGTGTATCCTTTCATTATACTTTTTCATCAAACCATTCCGGATGTTCCTTTTTGATGATATTGATAATATCAATACCAAACAGCCCATGAATCTGTTCCTCCTTTGATGTTGCCTCAACAGCATTTGACATTCCCTTAAACAGATTCCTCATATTTATTAAACGCCATAATAATAAGGAACTGAGAAAATAATGAAAACATGCTCTATAAAAAGAGAAAAAGCAGAACCGCCATTGCATATTCCTTTTCTTCATCATTACTAGAAGTCTTGATTGACCTCTCTAGGTAATTCACTCTATCAATGATACAAGGCACAGACTTAATCTGATTAAAATCATTATTTAATCCAGGGAAATCTCGAGCAAATGGGAGTAAGCATCATGATGACGAACCTCAGATTCAGCAAACGTATACCCAACAGAACCAATTTCAGGTTTTTGGAAGTCTTTATAAATATCTCCCAAAAGTTTTCACACTTACTCGATCTGCGCAATAGTAAGCATAGTATTTTTGAGTGCATTTCTCAGCATCAGTCACATTAACTTTGAAATCCTGGACATCTGAGGTAAAATTAAACTCAGTATGAATCCAATAAGAGTGCCTAATCGCATCTACATATTCCAATAATTCTGGATATTCATAAGGCTTCAAGGTGATCCTGAAGATATCTCTCTTTCTTTCTTGTGTTCTTTTTCTCTATAAAGGATATAGTCCTTAGCAACCTGATATAGTCAGGCTTCCATCAATTTTTGCTCAACCACATCCTGAATATCCTCAACATTAGGTACATAAGACTGATCTTGTCCCCACTTTTCAAAAAGTGCGTTATGAACCTGCTCAGCAATTGCCTCTGCCTGTTCTGGATGCTCATATTGAGAGTCGAGCATACCCTTTTTGATAGCATTAACAATCTTTTACATATCAAAAATCTACCATCATTCCATTTCTCTTTCTGATTTGCTGATTACCATTCTCGATAGCGTAAATAAAATAAAAATCTGACGTTCTAAGCACCTTTTACCTTTTCGCAAAATAACTATATATAGTCATCTTAGAAGATCAGCAACACAAGATATAGTATTACAAAGAATAATTGCAGAGTGTTTTTGCTTCAGTTTATCCTTGACATTTATAATAGGATAATTATAGTACATACTCAAATACATATTTTATGAGTCATCGTAAACAAAAGGAGCTAACTTCAATTTCATTGAAGTTTAAAAACGCCACAATGCGTTAATCTTTACTACTAAGCGTAATATGTCCAGACCAATGGTCTCTTATCTTAAGCCAAACTTTTGCAGACCTTAAGGATAAAAACTCAGAAAGAGGATTTGTTTTTCAAAAACAGAACTAGAGGAAGGTAAAATACTGGAGTTAAATATCACTACAAAAAGAAAGATAGTGCAAAACAGCTCAAATGGTAATGAAATCAAAAACCAATGCCTCTCGTTATGCCTTACGCGTTCCGATAAATCAAAGTGACTGAAATTAAAATCAATAATGAAGAGTATTGGGGCCCTGAAAATCATATCTTTACCAAAAGAGCTTCAAGGCAAAGTAGAAACCAAAGCTCTAATAAGGAAAACTCAACAACAAACCTGATCGTTTTTGATCGAGGTTTATTCAACTAGACAAACAAAATACAGGATAACAAAATGATAAAAGAAACTTTTACCTATAGCCACGAATCTAAAAGTAAACCTCACTTTTTAGCAGGGACCAAGATATTGAGGTCCTCCATTGTTAACGAAGAGAGGTATCTATCCTCAGAAAGGAAGAACAAAGGATACATCAGATTTATTCATCGAAGCAGAAATGATTGTTTTAAGCATAATACCAATAGAGCATCTGATAATAACAGCTTAGGAGAATGCATCCCCATCCTGACGAATAAAGAAACATCTGATATTCTGGAACTTGATCTAGCATCAACGAGGTGCTATATAAGGGATCATCAACAAAAAGAGATTCAAAAATCTTCATTGATGGTCAAAATTACTGGAACCCTGATCTAAAAACATTTATCATTTTTAGATTGTACACCAGATTAAACATCACTAAAAACCTGAAGCATACTTCAGGTTTTTCCTTTATATTAATTATCTCTCTTGGTTCTGTAAGCTTCTCCTCATGATGAGCAGGCGTCATGCATAGAGACACAATCACTGAGAGAACAAGTACAGAAAGCAGCACAATCAACGAAATTTTTGCAGGGATATGAAAGAGAGGTGAAATCAGCATTTTTGTCCCTATAAAGGTCAATATAATTGCAATTCCATAACTCAGATACTTAAATCTATCAATAAAGTTTGCAAGAAGGAAATATAAACTTCTTAGTCCTAAAATAGCAAAGATATTTGAAGAGTACAGAATAAACGGATCATTAGGAGCGATTGCAAAGATTGCCGGAATACTATCCACAGCAAAGAGCAAATCTGTAAATCTCTATGACTCAAACGACAATTAAAAAGCGGTGTTGCATATCTCAGTCCATTCTAGAAAAACAAAAGAATTTCCTCACTCAAAGTATCAGTTACTCTTGGGAAAAAGTATTTTACCACCCTAGCTCCAGCCGAATCAGAGAAGTTTTATTTTCTTCATGTTCATGCTAGCAAAAATGACTTAATCCTAGCATAAATAAGGAAACCTCAAAAATTGTGAGAAGTAAATTAATCTTAACTGGATGATCAAAGAGCAGGAATTCAGGAGATAGGTCAGTTCTATAAGCTTTTACTCCTGCGAAGATAAATATCGCTCTAAAAATCAATGCTCATATAATTCCTCGAAAGAGTACTATGCTGCAATTTCTTTGGGACTTTGAAAAAGCCAAAAACCATAATAAATACAAACAAATTATCCACAGATAAGAGCTTTTTCTACCCAATACGCAGACTGGAAATATGAAAATCTCTCAAATCCAAGCTCCCAATAAATATATCCACTAAAGAGCATTGCAAGTCCAATCCACACAAGCGATCGGGCAAGCGCCTCTTTACTCTTGATCTCGCGATTTTTCTTGTTAAAGACTCAGAGATCTAAGAGTAGCATAACTACGAAATCAACACTGCAAAAATAATTTCAAGTTTTACCATCTTTGTTTAATAAAATAAAAATCTGATTTTTCTGACTTTTCAAGTCTTCAACCGAACCACTATACACATCTACTCAACCATTTCAGTGAAAATATGCTATTTTCCATTGAAAAACATCTGACATATCTATACATTAAAGTCAGTATTTATCCTTTTATGTTTTAGTGATACGATGTCAAACATTGAGATGATGAATCCATCTTAGCATACCGAAAATCAGACAACACCTTTGAAAAAAGCATCAAAGAGAGAGAAATGAAGCAATGACATACAAATTTTTGATGGTCCTCCATTTGCCAGTGGTAATCCACATTATGGTCATCTTTTTAGCATGAAGCATCGAGATACCATCCCAAGATATATGACGATGAGGAGGCTACCGCAGTTAAAAAGAAAACGAGGTTGGGACTGCCATGGTTTTCACCAGTAGAAAAAGGCGCAGAAAAAGCACATTGTATTGATGGAGACATTGAAGAAAAATCTGAATTCAAACTTTTTGTAGAAAAGTGTCTATGAATATGTCAATCAGACAAATACTGAGTGGAAACGATTCATAGATCATACAGGAAGATGGGTTGATATTACCAATCCCTTATTTTTACGATGGATCTAGATTTTATGGAAAGCGTAATGCGATGCTTTCTAATATCTACAATCAGAATAAGGTATACAAAGGATTCAAAGTACAAGGATACTGTCAACGTGTGCTATACCACTTGCAAAACAACGAAATTGCAGAAGGATGTGAGGATGAGGCAAGATACTGCACTACTGTAGTTTCCACACCTTGCACCTGAAAGCTATAGCTATTCTTGTTCTGAGGATGGGTCTATTGATGTTGTAGCTGGTGTACTTCGTGATGAGAAAGGTCGCTATGCGATGATTCATCATACCAAGGAAAAATCTCTGGCTCTTTTCCCTGGAGGAAAGTTGAAAAGGAGAAGACCTCACCACAGCACTCAAAAAGAGAACTCAAAGAGAAATCTGAACAGAACTCACTGCGAGCAAGTATCTCTGAGCAGTAAAAATCATTCACCTCAAAGCCTCGAAGAGTTCACCGATTTGAGGTAGAGGTCAAAACGATATTCCAACCCTCCAAGAACCAGAAAAACACAAAGATATCCAATGGGTAACTCGAAGAACTCATGAAACAGTGTTGGTTTTGCAATCAATATCAATGGAACAATCATCAATGAAGGTAAACTTCTGCATGATTTCATCGATTTTTATCTTTTTCAAAAAGTTCTCAATCCACAAGAAAAAGGCCTTATTAGTGAAAATTCAACTTCTCGCATGGACAACAACCCCTTGGACACTCCCAAGCAATATGTTTTTGACTGTTGGGGAAAATATCGACTATGTAAACCGTCTATGATCCAATCACAAGAATACTATGTGACTCGCTGAGGCTTTTACCAAAAATACTATAAATCACCAGAAGACTATACTTTCATTTACAAGCAGAAAGGGAAAAGAACTAAAAATCTGACTTATCAGCCACTTTTTGATTACATCAAAAATCAAATATTGCAGATGAATATAAGAATCAGTTTTTCAAATTTTAACCTGAGAATGATGCACTGAGATGGAACAGGTATCGTACATACTGCCTCCAGCTTTGAGAGGATGATTTTAACGCTGTTGCAAATCTTCTTGGAGGAGAAACCTCAAAAGAATGGCTCTTTATGCCTGTTGATGAATATGGATGCTTTACAAATGAGCCCCAGATTATCAAAGGGATGAAAGTCATGGAAAGCAATAAACCTATCACTGAGCATCTGAAAGCTAACCATCGTAAAAACTGAAAGTCTCGTTCACTCATATCCTCACTGCGAAGGTGTAAAGACTCCACTCATTTACAAAAGCAATGTCGAGCTCGATTCATCAAGGAAAAAGAGATGAATACTCAAAACCAGCAGCCAAGCTGGAGAGATCAAATTTATCCAGAAACCGTAAAAACAGATTCATAAATGGATTGCAACAAGCTCCCAGATTGGAATGTTGCTAGAAATGAGATATCGAGGTTCTCCACTACCTATTCATGGCAGAATGTAGAAAACCCAGAAGATCGTTTTGTGATCACACACTTGATGAGCTCTCATCATCTCAAACTTCAGGATCAAAAATCTGACCAAAATGTCTTTTATCCGCCATGGAAGGACTGATTTTCAATGAAGAGAAAAATTTGACTCACTAGGAGATGCAAGATCTTAATGAACTCTGAGAACAGCAGGCTCAAGGCCTAGTTAGTAGCTTTGCTCCTCATGCAGATCTGATGCTGTATTCATTTTATCTCCTCTTCCAAGAGTTTGGCAAACTATTAAAGCCAACTTTGATCAGCTTTTCTGAGCTGATGAGGTGACAAGATGTGAAAAGCTCCATTTTGAACACCATAGAGAGCCACAAAAGACCGTTTTTGAAAGAGAGCAACCTTTGAGCATGTACATCATGGAGAAACTGAGGAAAATCGTTGTAAAACTCAGATCAGCTTTTTATTGATTCTCAGTACACAGACTTGATCAACTATACTGATCAAGGAGAAAAGATTTCTTGTGATATGTTTAATCGATTTGATGAGGAAAAAGTATTGGAACTGATGGAGAAAAACTTGAAGATTATGAGAAAAAGAACTGAAAGTGCAATCCACTACTGGAATAGCAATCATCAGACAAAAACTCTGGGTTTATATTTCTCATGATGATACTATCGCAATGCTAAGAAGGCCTTCCTGCAAGTTTGAATATGGACCCATAGAAAATTATAAACTTGGTAATGCTGAAGTCAGAGTTCACTACTGAGATAGTGATAAACAGTGAGAGGTTGATCTTCACAAGCCATATGTAGATACTTATCGAGGAATGAGAGAAGGTAAAAACCTCATAAAAGAACACCAGAAGTATTAGATTGTTGGTTTGAATCTGGAGCAATGCCGTTGGGGCAGGATCACTACCTTGGAGAAAGAGGAAGAAATATTAGTTATCCAACAGGATTTTATCGCTGAAGGACTTGATCAGACGAGAGGTCGATTCCGTTCTCTTCATGGTAGTTGGCACATGCGATCAAAGGAAAATGCCTACAAAATGTGTGATCGTAAACGGACTCGTACTCGCAGAGGATGGTAAATGTCTAAAGTCTGAAAACTATCCAGATCCAAAGAGTTGCTTTGAGAAATGGGGGCTGACACATTTTAGGCTTTATACTTGAGTAGCCCAGCTGTGAGGTCTGAACCTATGAGATTCTCTGAAAAAGTGTTGAACAACTCTTTAGACTTTAATATCCCACTAGAAAATGTCTTTAAGTTCTTTGAGACTTATGCAAAAATCGATAATTGGAAGGCCAACAGTAAGGAACTCTATGTGATGAATGAACTCTCATCTGATGAAAAACTCCAAGAAAATTTGATCGAGAATTCAGCCTCGATATCATTTATATCGAATCTCACCTCGGTGAGCAGAAGCAAAACTCTCAGAGCTCGTGATCAGCTTTTTCTTACCAAGAAACCCTGAAATCAAAATCTTAGACAAAAACCTAGAAAACTACCTTGCAATTGATATCTTCTTTGAAGACCAAAGAACACTGATCATTGCCGATGAAAATCAAATCAAAGCACTTTGGTCACAAGTATCCTCTAAAACAAATTACAGAAAATATCCTGAGCGGAGAAGTTCTCAAGCTTCCAAACTATGCAATTTGCAATGAACTTGATAGATGGATTCTAGTAGAACTTCATCAAACGCATCGATAACCCTGACCAAGGACTGAGAAATTATAATCTTGACGGAGCTATCAAGTCGAGGATCGATTTTATTGAAAAGCTCGGGCAACCGACACCTTAGAAGAAGCAGAAGAAGATTCGGGGACATGATATGACAGCGGACAAACATTCAGCTTATTCAACACTTTTTGAGGTATTGACAACGTATCTTCAAATGATGGCACCATTTACTCCATTCATTACTGAGGACTTACGAAAAAGATTACAAGCATTCAGAGGAGAAGAGAAAATCAAAAACTGAGTCAATTCATCTTTTCATTCTGGCCATTCACAAATAAACTGTATATCGATCGCGACCTTATGGATGAGATTACAACGTATGAAAAGGCCATTAAGCTCGCACTCTTCATTAGATCAAAGAACAAGATCGCAGTTACCAACCACTTTAAAATCATTGAGTATTAGTATTGAATAAGTTATATAAAAGAGAAAAAGCCTGGATTTGATTTCAGGTTTTTTATTTTAAAATTTATAAAAATGACCTGACTTGATAGGGTCAGGTCTGTTAATCCAGACTTTTAGTCTGGTAGTATGTCAAAGTAAGTTCTCCTTCGTCTCCATCCCAACAATTCTTGTCGTTGATATTAAATTCTAACAGCTCTTGTCTTTTGACTAGCATTTCAGATTTAAAAATCCTCGCAAGAGAGATTGATATAAGATAGTCAACATAACCTTGTTCAGAAGCAATATTAGAGTATCCTCTTACTGTTGCTCCAAACACCTTGTCAAAATCTCTAAATTCAATCTTGACTATAGGAAGGAACGACGGAATCTTTCTACTCTGCCGAGTTCAGATCTCACTCTCTTCACCGTTTGAAAATAGGACGATACCATATGGAGTTGCAAATTTCAGAGATACAGATACTCCATCAGGATTTTCGTAATAACAACGCCATCCTTCTCTGTTGTTATCCTCTTGCCCTTACTTGATCTACTGCCATAATTTCAATATTTTAGTTGGCCTCTGCTTGACGGAAAAGTATTGTAGTGTATGATTTTTAAGATGAGACCGTCCTCTTCATCTCTAGAGTTATGAGTTACAAAGCATCTATAAGCTTTCGGAAGGATGAATATTCATTGCTAAACACTTTACTTCATTTTTATATTCTTCTCATATTTTTATATTCTTCCATATTTTTATATTCTTCTCATATTTTTATATTCTTCTCAGTATTTTTATATTATACATATATATCATATTTAATATTAATTGTCAATATATTTTATCTGATCTTTTTATTCGTTTAGATCAGATTTCTCGTTTATTTATAGCAATACCTCACCCTCAGGCTCAAGCTGGATTCAGAACTTAACGAATACGCTCTCCTCTACCTTTCTCGCATAGTCTAAGACTGCAGCTCAGCTCTCGCCTTCGTTTACCAAGAGATGAGTGCATGTTTTTCATACATTTTAACTCAGTTTTCTTCTTTTCCCTTCCATCAGCAAGAGCTCTATGAGTTGTCCAGCTGAGAGTTTCATGGTCTCTTGCTCAGTCAAATGTGCCTTGAGCTCTGGGAAAACTGGCTAGAAAGTTCTTCCTCGCTCAGGAAGTCAGATTTCTGGATTCTTTCGATAGCTCCAGCTGTTCAGTGTATGATAATCAGGCAGTTTATTCCCTCTAATATCAGAGATAATCTGAGATATCTCACGCAATTTATCAAAAGGAGAAAGCTGATCAAAATCAGATTTTTCTGATAAAACTTTCTGAATATCAGCATATTCGGTAGCAAATTGATAATCATCATCGACTTTCTTGAGTTCAAAAATGATATGCGTGATAATAAACTGATCCTGAAGCTCATGCTTAAAAATACTCTCACGATAGGGCAAACTGCACTCCTCTTTCGTTAATTTTTGAATTGTTTTTCGTCTCCCAGATTTACACCGATAACCTCGAAAATACTACTACTCGCCTCCTGCCCATAGGCTCAAATATTTGAAACTGCACTCTGTACCTACAGTCCCGGGGATATCAATCAAGTTCTCAACTCCACCAAGTCCCTCTCAGCTGCCCAATATACAAAATTATTCCACAGTTCACCAGCTCAAACCCTGAACTTTTAGACTTGTTTCATCTTCAGGAAAAGGATCTTAAATCAAGGGATCTCCATCTTTACAACAATCCCGTCAAATGCCTCAGCACAAAAAGCGTATTTGCACCTCATCAAAGTATCCAATGTTTACACTCATCCCAAAGCGAGTCTCAATAAGATTCAAAAGCTGATAGGTCGTAGTAATTTGGCATAAAAATAACGAGAAATACAGTTCGTCTTTAGTGTTGTAAAGGGTTTTAGGTTGATATTTTCTTGCATCTAGATAGGAAAAGAAAATAAAAATCAGATTTCTTATTTTTATATTATTTGAAATTACAGAACAAGTCTATAATCTACTATAGGGTTTTTATTAGTATAGTTCTTCAGAATATCTAAAGCTCTATGCATCCTGAGCTTTTTGCAGCAGCGTTCACTCAAAGGATATTCCATCAGAGTTTTTCGCTTCTCCTTCCCTAAATTATGATACGGCAAGATCTCAAGTCTTTGCATACTTTTAGAGTTTGGACATATTTCCCATATTGATGAAGATCTTCCTCATCATCAGTCAATCAAGCACCAATACTATCTGAGCCAATAGGGTTTTGGAATCTTCTCAAGATACTCAAGTGTTGCTAAAAGTATTAGTATTTTCCTGTCAAACAAGCAAAAGATGTTTTTGATTAATCTGCAAGATCTGGGAGAATCAAATCAGAAAGCGCAATAACTTCTAACGCTTCAGGCGTTCTTACAAAAAGCTATTCGTATCAATACAAATATGGTATCCTTTAGCTTTTAATCTTTTTACAATTGGTAAAAGACGCAGCTTGCAAAAAAGTGGCTCTCCTCCGGAGAACGTAATCCCTCCACCATTTGCAAAAATAAGGACGATTTCTCTCAGCTAAATCAAGGATTTGTTCCTCGTCCATTCGCTTCAGCTTCTTCATTTTTCCAGCGGGATCGTATCTGGATTATGGCAATACAAACACTTAAACATACAGCCTTGCAAAAAGATCGCCACTCTAATCCCAGGTCAATCCTGTGTTGCAAAAAGTTTCTACAGTATTTACACGGAGCATCTTTGCAATAAAAATATCTGATTTTTCTCCCTTTTCTTTATACTGTATAGATAGAAAAGGAATATTTATCTAAAAAATCTCCGCACTTCCTGAAAAGGCGGAGACTAAGCATATTTTCTATTAGATAACCTCAATCTGATATCCACTGAGCTGAGAAGCAAGTTTGATATTACTAGCTCCTTTTCCGATAGCAAGCGGTTTTTGAGATTCATCAATCTTTACAACAACCTTTCCATTGAAGCTTAAAACTGAACATTTTCCTCAACCTGAGCTGGTTTTAGAAGTCCGATGATGAGCTGAGTTGGATCTTCAGTGTTTTTGAACGAAATCAACCTTTTTCTCCATCAAGAAGTGAAAGGACAGTATTGATGACGGTCTCCCTTATGTCCAACCATCACTCCAACCGCATCTACTCAATCCTGTAGTACTTGAAACCAGAATTTTTAGTCTTTTTCCCCTAGCAATTCTAGACGATATTATCAATCTGTACAGCTCCAGACTCAAATTCAGGGACAATCTTTTTGAGGATTGCCTCTACATAATCAGGACTTGATTGTGTGATATCAAGGACAATACCTCCAGTATCTCTGCTAATCTTCTTAAGATAGACAAAAGACTTCCTCTCCAATTTTCATATACTCTATTTGAGATCTGACTCTCAGGTGGCAAAAACAACAGTTGTCCCATCAATATCAAGAATAATACTATCTGAATGCACTCTCAATACCTTTGCCTTCAAAAGTTCTTCTTCTTTGTCCTGAAACTTCTCGTAGAATCTCTCTCTTTCAATATTTTTGATACCTTGCTTGATTGTCTGAGCCGCAGCCTGAGCCGCAATTCTTGAAAGTTCAAGCTTTGCAGGGAGTAATATTAATCAAAAAGCTGTTCTCAAACTGAGATATCTTTTCTCTTCTTTTGCCTCAGCAAAGCAAAATCTGAGTATCTTCATTTTCAATCTCTTCTACCACTTCAAGTGCCTTATAGATACTGATCGTACCATCATTTTCAATATTTACCAGCACCTCAGCCTTTCTATATTCAGGAAATCCTTTTTGAAACCTGACTTAATTCAGTTTCTAATCACTTCTAGGACTTGATACGGATCAAGTTTATATTCTTCTACAACTGCATCATCATAGCCTGGATACTTTTTCCATCGAGGTTTCATGCTCGTATTTTTATTAGTAAGATAAAAAGTTCTCTTCAGGATTGACTATAGTTATTCTGATTGTTTTTGCAAGAAGAAAGTGATTTCTAATTGTCTAGATTTTATTAGTAAGCCAAGTAAAAAGAGGTTCGTTTATTGAGGAAATATATATTGGTTTTATAATCGTAGACTTTATAGTACATAAGAAAGGAAGATAAAAATTAGAAATGATTGTAAAGGAAAGCAATATTCAAATAAAAAGGAGGGAAAGAGAATTTAAAGCTGACTCTGCTTGACTTAAAACAATATATTCAGCTTTAGTTTACTTTTTATAGAACATATGCAAACTTTTTCTCAAAGAATGTGAATTGAACTACAACCTTTTTACAGAAAGATAGTGTAAGTGAAAAACTTAAAAATAAAATTTGAATATTTTATGTGAATATATTTTTGAGAAGATAAACTTGAATACTTTCTAGTTACTTTTTATCTAAATATACTTATTATTTCTGACTTAATAAAGACACATTGTCGGATTATCTAGAGTTGATTTGAAAAGCAGTTATATGAAAGGTTAGGAAAAGGACGATATTCAGTATATGATCATCAGAATTTTTATACGATTAATGAGGACGGCGACTTTGTAAAAGCACTCAATCAGCACTAACAGAAGAAAATAGCGCGTATCGCATATCTCAAGATGGTTTGGTTCTTCAATAAGTGAAGAAGAGTTTAGAAGCTGTGAGATGAAGCAAATAAAACCCATATTCTCCGTAAATGAACATATTCAAAAAGCGATTTCACTCTTTAAAAAGAACACTTCGGTTATGCAAACTCTATCAAAGAATCTATCTGTAGCAGTTGAAGCACTTTTGTCAAAATTATTATAAGAGGATGAAGAGTGCAACTTTAGGAAAAAGCAATAAAAAGCTCAAAAGAAAAAGGAGTAATAATTTCTCAGCACTAGAAGCTTTTAATAAACTTTACGGCTATACAAGTAGTGCATGAGGTATTAGACATGTCTCTTTCAGAGAGGATACACCTACTGACTGATGCTAAATATATACTAGTGAGCTGTTCTGCTTTTGTAAATTATCTCATTAGTAAAAATGATTTAGTTTTTATTTCTTATTTAAACAAAAATGCCACAAATAAATCTTTCTTTTGATACGTAATTTCTTTTTCCTTATAATTTTGTCAATTGGATATATTACTGTTGAAATCATTTTAGGAAAAAGCTATCGATTAGGGACCGCATAGATATATCTAAAAATCCATTATTTGACAGAATCATGCATTATATTATTCGAGGTTTTTAATAAATGGGATCATCCTTTTCCTCTTCCATATATTCCTTGTATAGAAGCTATAATATCAATTATTTCCTGAGGACTTGAAATTGGCCATTAAGCTGAATCCAGATAATTACACTGAAATTAGTATCACTATAAGTTCTTTCCTATATTTTTCATTTTCATTCTTTTTGGTTACTGTTGAATATGTTATTATAACTGCGATGACTCTTGTTCTGCTTCTTGGAAAAGCGATACATCAGGACACAATTAAAAGTATCGAAACTGGCTTTACTACAATGTATAAAAGAGAAGAAAAAAGGATCAATAAAAGAAAATGCTGACTCAAAAAGTCAGCTTTTTGATATTTTCAAACATCTTGATGATTACGCTAGCTATTCTCTTAGTTTTTGGGTTTTGTATTTGCTAGTTAGAGTATAGGGAGCAGGGGAAAATTTGCAAGGAGAAGTTGAGGAGATTAGAAGTTTGAGAGCGATTAATCTATGGATGTACAAAGTTTCATTTTCTCCATAAAAGAATGCCAAATCTCTTTTGTTATCTTCTCTTTAATAAATTACCAATATCATCATTAGTAGATTTCCAAAATATTTCTTCTCACAATTCATTTAATTCAATACATAATTGATCTTCTTCAGGTCAAAGAATATTTTCTCACTCCTTCTTCATTTTAAAAATATTGTTCATGATTTTTAAATATGCTTCATTTAGAAAGAATAACTTCCTTCTATAACTTTCTCAACTTCTGCATTTCTATCATATTTTGTAACAATAAACCTAAAGACTCAGACTTATAATAATTCTTGGTTGTTCATATCCGTATGCATCCTTACATTTTCAAAATGTTGTTTTTATTAAGCTTGCTATAAATTTTCATAATTTCATCTAAACAATCTCTTTTATTATCACAAGCAGCATCTATTTCATCTAATAAAATATACATTACCTTTTCAAAAATTAATTGAGGCACTATTATCCTACAGTATCCACTTTTTCAAAAATACCAACTCAGTATATAAAAATTGTAATAGATAAATCTCTTGTAAATTATGAGAATCAAAAAGATAGAGGATCTTCGGGTTATTTTCAGATTGACTGAATAATGGGTAATCCAATTTTTATTATCATTCAGTCAATTTTCCTCGTAAAATTTAATAAAAACTTGCTCCATCTCTTTAAGAACTTAAGGAATCCTTTTTAGCTCAGGCGTTTTTAAAAATGAAGTATTAGCAATCTCTATTTTCGTTCTTCAAAAGATATCAAATATTAGATTAGAAGAAAGACTTAAGTCATTCGATGCGAGAAACTAAAGATAAAAACACTTTTTCTAATTGGTCAAATAAATCATTCCAGAAAAATATCATCATTTTCATACCTATTTCGAGAGATTCCTATCCAAAATAAAATAGATTTTTGTAATTTCGTTCAAAAACACTTCTTTATTTAAGCAAGAAAAGTAGTGATCTAAGATTTTAATTATATTTTTATATAATAGATGTTCATTTTGTTTTGTAACAAAAATTAGATATTTCTGAGGTTGATTGAATAGATTTTGGTATGAGATCATAATCTTTTGAAGCAATTATTTTATTAATAAAATTTGAATAATATGTCATTTGCTAAATCTAATAAAGGGATTATAGTCATCTAGATGAATTTCTGTCATCTCTATAGGGTTCTATCTTTGAAGTATAAACAATGATATTTCGATATATTTTTAAATAAATATAATAGATTTTCTTTTTCTCTGTTCTAAAATGAGTCTATCTGAAATAGATTGTGAGATATTCAAATATTGTTGTAGAAAAATTCTGATCATCAACTGTTGTAGTGCTAAAAATACCAATAGGTTCTTTAATACTATTTCTTAATTCTAAATGTTTTTAAAATAAATTTCAATCAATATGATTTAAAACTACATTAAAAGAAGTTATTTCATTTTTAGAGAAGCCTCAGTCCTATTTCATATAAATATTTCATTACTTAACACTCACTATTCCGTTTTGGACTATTCTTATATTGAACCTCTAGAAGCTATTTTGTTGTTCTGAGTTGTACTGAAAAATACGGTTTTGAGCATTAGATGTTTTTCTAAATTTTTATAGAATAATTGATAGTTGTTTCATCGCATCATCTTTTAATTATTTTTAATGTTGTTTCTGGATTCATTCTCATTCTCATATCTTTATACAAAAATGTATATAAGTCAAAAAGAATGTAATAAAATAAAACTTAATACCAATAATGGCAATATGTCTGTTTAAAAATAATGTAGAGTTTTGATTCTCAAAGACTCGAAAGAATGCGTTAAAAATATCCTCTTTCTCATTTAAGTCACTATAAGGAGAACATATTGGAGAAAAAGATATTATAAGATATAATACCAACAATAAAAGAACACTTTTTCTTTAGGATTATTTTTAAATTTATTTAAATATTGTGTGGAAAATAATTCTGAGGTGCTTTGCAAGGCAAAAGTAGAAAAAGAAAAATAATAGTAATAGCAGCACCAACTAATACTGCAAAAGTAAACTTTAATGTATAAAAATGATCTTGGAAATAAAGATATTTTGAGAAGATAAAATATAAAATTCTAAACAACAAATGGCTAGAATAATAATAAATAGTCATTGATGAGAATCTAAAAGTTTAATATTCGCTTTTAAGAAGATTCCATTTCCCTTTTAATCGTTGTCATACTTGATAGAGGAATAGTTGAATCTTTTTGCTTTTTAGTTAATTTTTAACTTCTTCCATAATACACAAGATTAAATAATAAAAATCAGGGATTTTAAATCATCCCTGCTTCCTTTCGCAATCGTCCTCGCAGACTCCGTCAAATACTTCTTTTCTAATTCTAATCGCCTTTGGCGTGATCTCAACGAGTTCATCTAATCCGATATATCCCATCGCCTGTTCTAGAGAAAGATGCACGATGGGATCAATTCTCATCGCCTCATCATTTCCAGAGTTGCGGACATTGTTCATTTGTTTGTTGATGGTGAGGTTCACAGTCATATCTCCCCCTTTCAAATGTCCCCTACGATCATTCCTTCATAGATTGGCTGAGCTGGGTCATGAAAAATTGGTCCTCTCCTGGGTTTGAAGATTCCATACATCATCGCTTGTCCGGTGGCAGATGAAATCATAGATCAGACTTGTCTTTTACAATTTCTCATTTAAACGGTTCATAGTGAGAAAAGCTGAATACATAATTCATTCCCCTTCGTCGCGGGATAAATTTCCACGAAACCCAAAAGCAAGACCTCTGGTTGGGATGATAAATTCCATCGTAGTAAGTCCGTTTTTCTGAACTCATATTTTTGCATGAGTCCTTTACGAGGTGCGAGCATATCAATCACCGTTCCAGAGTCCATCTTCCACGCTAACGACAAGATTCTCCATTGGTTCAAGTTTTTGTCCGTTTTCTTCTTTGTAAATCACCTGAGGGAGCTCAGACTTGGAGCTCCCATCCTTCTCTCTGATCGCTTCAATCAACACTCCAGGTGCAACTCTCCTCTTCCTGATACGATAAATTTTCCTTCTCACCATTTCAACTTTCAAACCGACATTAGTTTCAGCTTCTTTTTCTAGTCTTTCTGCCATATTTCTGGTCGTCATATATTTCCCATCTTTCCCAGCAAACGGACCATCATTCACCAAAAACTCCATACTCAAGGTCGGCTCATCAATCGCAATTGTGGGTAATGCTCAAACTCCCCTACTCCGATCGTCTCTCACGAAAATATTTGGGATTCCGCTGATAGTCACGATATCTCAGCATTCTGCCTGAGAATTTCAATCCTCTGGAGTCCGAGCGTTCTAAAAATATGAGCAATCTTTCCGGTTCTTTTTCTCCATCATTTCAGATGATTGTTACCTGGCTTCCAGCGTTCAAAGTTCCTTGATACACACGCCCAACTCCGAGTCTTCCCAAATAATCATCATATCCGAGGTTTTGCAACCTGCATACAAAAAGGAAGATCAGATTTTCAGCTGCTGGAGCCACGTTTTCCAAGATCGCATCAAAAAGCGGAGTCAAATCCTTCGCTTCATCAGTCAAATTTTTCATCGCATACCCATTTTTGCACTCGCATAAATAATCGGAAAATCCGCCTGCTCATCACTCGCCCCAAGCAAAATAAATAGATCAAAAAGCTGATCAATCACTCGGTCAGGGCCTCGCAGCTGGTTTTATCAATTTTATTACAGCAACCATCGGCTTTTAAGTCAGAGTTCTAGACTCTTTTTAAGCACAAATTTAGTCTGTGGCATCGGACCTTCATACGCATCTACCACGAGAATCACTGAATCCACCATTCTCAACACTCTTTCTACCTCGCTTTCCAAAGTCCGCATGACCTGGGGTATCTACGATATTGATCCTCTACCTTGGTATTCAATCGCGGTATTTTTAGCATAAATAGTGATTCCTCTCCCTTTCCTGATCGTTGATTGTCCATAACGAGGTCTTGCTCTTCCATGAGGTTCAAGACTGCCTCAAGAGCTGGTCTACAAGTGAAGTCTTTCCATGATCTACATGGGCGATAATTTGCGATATTTCTAATTGCCATTTTGCTTTTTGGTATAAAAATAAAAACCCAGAATCAGATTTCTTGGTTTTTCTCTAAAAATCAAGCATTCTGAAATTGGTTTGAGTATAGCGAATTGAGGACTTTTTCAATAAAAAATAGAGGACCATCAGTATGCTGATAGTCCTCAATAACTTTTTACTTTCTACAGCTTTGAGGAAGAAATTCTCTAGCTCAGCTATCTCTAGAAGATAGGAAGCTTCATCTTCAGGATCTAACGAAGACAGCTCAGAAATAAGAGCTTCCTAAATTTAGAGAGATCGGTATCCCAACCTATAAATTTTGCCACTTTAAACAACGAATACCCAGATCAGTATTCATAGGGACCTCCTTCGTTTTAATCATAGTTTTGATAGATCCTAAAGGAATTTGTTTTTGCCTGCTTAATTGTCCTCTTAGTTAGATAGAATGAGATAAAAACACAAATAGCTACAATAAGATACATAATTTGTACGATTTTGGGCTCATTAGTACTCTTGGAGAGTCATTTCCTCCCAAATCTTCACCAAAGAGACTAAGGGCAATATAAAATTTAGGATCAGCAAGACACAGATAACCAACATAAGAATATCAACCTTCTTTGATCTCTTAACCAGTTTTTATAGTTCCTTGCTCTGAATAGTACTTGCTCTAAAATGCAAGATTTTTGTTAATTTTGTTTCCATGTTTTACTTTTTAATAATGATTGCTTTTTATTTACAAGAATAATATACTCTTTTTAAATAAAATGTCAATATACTTTTTACCAATATTCTAAAGAGAAGATACAGATATTTAAAGCAATAATAAATTCTAATCACTACACAACATCCAACGATCATTTTATTGTCAAAAATTCTTGATTTTAACTCTTAAATATACAACATTATCTGACTTTTATTCTCTTTCCTCATATTTTTCATGAATCTTTTCTCGAATCCAGCTCAAAAACCACTTCCTCTCGCTCTCAAATACCGCCCCAAGCAATTAAACGAGTTTTTGGACAAGCACATTTGATCTGAAAAATGAGTACTTAAAGCCTTTATACAAAAGGAAGTTTCATCAATGCAATTTTTCGAGGGAATCCATGAACTGGGAAAAACAACTCTCCTTGAGCTCATTGCTAAGCTTCTCAAGATATGAATATGTCTATCTGAATGCAACTAAAGGCCTCTACAACTGATATCAAAAATATCTCTCAAACCGCACAAAAAGGCGAGACGTTGAAAGGCATTCAGACTTTTAGTCTTTTTGGATGAAATCCATAGATTCAATAAACTCCAGCAAGACGCACTTTTTGGGAAGATTTAGAGCTGGGGACATTTTCATCCTTATTTGAGCCACCACTGAAAATCCTATTATAACCTCAATAACGCACTTCTCTCAAGATGTTTATGCTTTGAGTTCAAAAACTAAGTGAAAAACTGAGCTTTTCAATATTCTAAAGGCCATAGATCAAAAAGAACAATTCTGATTTTCAGATGAAATTTTGACCTTTCTTTCAGAAAGTACCGAGTGAGACGCAAGATCTGCGATCAATCTCCTAGAACTTATCAGCAAAGTTGATCAAAATCTCAGCCTTGAAGAGATAAAAAAATCTGATTCAACTAATACAATCCTACCACAAAACCGAAGATAAATACAACACCATTTCTGCTATGATCAAAAGTATCAGAGGGGAGCGATCCAGACGCAGCGGTATATCGGCTCGCAAAAGATGCTTTGCAGGATGAGAAGATCCAGAATATATCGCTAGAAGGCTGACTATTCTCGCATGCTGAGGACATTTGACTTTGCCAATCCTCAAGCGCTCCCCAATCGCAACTGCCGCTCTTCATGCTGCAAAAGAGCTTTGAATGCCAGAGATTCGTATACCACTCGCTGAAGTTGCTATTTATCTTGCCCTCTCTCCCAAAAGCAATTCCCCTGCCTACAATGCAATAAACACCGCGCTTGACCTTGTCAATAAACAAGATATTCAAGAAGTCCCTTCCATCTAACAAAACTCTGAGCTCATCAATATAAATATCCCCACAATTTCAAAAACCACTACACCGACCAACAATATCTCCAAAAACCACTTGAATTGTATATTCCTGTGAAAACAAATTTGAAACAGCAGCTCAGGAACAGCTAAAATCAATCAAAAATAATTCACTATTTTCTTTATTCATAATTGCGCATAGCTTTAAACTCGTCATTACGAACGAAGACAAAAGTTTTTCGCTCCCCGCTGGGGAACTGTCGAGCACAGCGAGACTGAGGGCTTTAGTATTCAACTTGTCATTGCGAGCGATAGCGAAGCAATGTCCACTAAAAACAGTTTGCTTCGCAATCTAGGACGATATAGATTCCTTTCTTAACTTCTATCTGAATCATACGCTTCATCTCGCGATGACAGGGCTATCGCTCGTACGATATCGATTCTCCCCTGATAGGGGGAGATGTCCGAAGGACAGAGGGTTAGGTATAAATCCTCTCAGTCTCATTATTGCTTGTGAAGTCAACCAGTGGGGAGAAAATCCCAATTATCAAGAGATGGTAATATCTATATCAACGTTAAATCAAAAATTTTCCTTGATTTTTCTGAGCAGATTATGATAGTTAAACAAGAGAAAAATCTGATTTCAACCTTTTATTTACTACTATAATAAGCCATGAACCAAACTTACTTTATGGAAAAAGCAGTCGAACTTTCTTTAGAAAATATGAGAGCTGGAAAGTGAGGTCCTTTCTGAGCAATTATTGTAAAAGATGGGAAAATTGTAGGAACCCTGAGCCAATCATGTAACGTCAGAAAACGATCCGACTCGCACGCTGAAGTTGTTGCGATCAGAGATGCCTGCAAAAATCTCGGTACCTTCCAACTTGATGGTTGTGAGATTTATACAAGTTGTGAACCTTGTCCAATGTCTTGGAGCAATTTACCGAGCAAGACCAAAAAGGCAATCTACACGCAAATACCAGAAAAAGATGCGGCAGACATCGGTTTTGATGATGATTTTCTCTACGAAGAACTTAAAAAAGGCTTGAGGAAAAGAACTCTCCTATTCATCAACTCGGTAAGAAAAATGCAATTAAAAGTCTTTGAAGAATGGACAAAAATCTGACAAAATCGAATATTAATCTTTAACATAACAATGAAACCATTTTTCACGTTTTATTATCAGCCATTTTGAGTGGGATAAAAACTCATTAGAGCCAAGTTTCATTACACTCTTTGATGATCAAAGAGCACTTTTCGAAACCATAAATTTTTCTCCACTTAAAAATACTTCTGATTTTCCACTCATAAACCAAGATTCAGCTGCGATTCACCAGCTTTTAAGCCATTTACATATTGCGCTAGAGTCAGTATTATAAGCTCTGTCCAACAACTGAGATCATAGTTGAGACAATCCCTCTGAGTGATGCAATGAAGGACTTTTGGCATAATTTTTATATCGAAAGGACTCGGAGAATATAGAAATCAGATCAATCCAAGCGGACTAGCCCAGTTCTTGTGTACAGAAAATAGTCAGGGAAAAAACAAGTTCAGCACTCGAGTATTCGAGCAGAAGAGTACTTATTCTCTTTGGATGAGGAAAAGACTCTGCTCGTCTCAGTCGAACTCACAAAAACAAAAAATCTGAGTTTGACCTCTTTTCTTTTGGTAAAAGTATCCCTCCATCAGATCGCTCAAGCACCTACCTGAGCAAAGAGACTTATCATCAGAGGACACTTGATCTCCCTCAAATTCAAAAACTCCTTGCTGAAGGCTATTACAACGGCCATCTGCCAATCACGAGGATAATCTGCTTTTGTAACGGCAGTCGTGTCTTATCTTTATGGTTACAAATCGGTCGTTACCTCACTAGAAAAAGTGCAGATTTTTGAAATACTGACTACCACGGACTCAATATCAACCACCAGCGAAGCAAATCTTCAGAATTTGAGGAGAGTTTTAAAGACTACGCCCAAACCTATCTTTTAAAAATTTCCGAGTGTAAAAGTCTAATCCGTAACCGATATGAAATCAAAGTAGTACAAAATTCAGCAAATACCCTCAGTATTTTCAGCCTTTTCTAGTTGTAATAGGAACTTTCATATCACTACAAAACTTACATGAGATCAGCTTCGATGCTGAGAGTGTCCAATGTGCCTTTGTCTATACTATGCTGAGAGCTTTTGTTGAAAAGTCAGAAGTGAACAGCATTTTTGAGCAGATCTTTTTGAAAAAGTGACCTCATCCCGCTTTTTCAAAAATTACTTTGAATTGAGGATAAAAACCTTTGAATGTGTGAGGGACAAATGAAGAAATGACACTAGCTCTCTGGATAATATCAAAAAGAAGATCTGACTCTCCAATCATGAGACTCTTTGAAGAAAAAGTAAAATCTACAATGACTGAGTTAGATTTTTGATCTTTTAGAAAAAGAAAGCTTTTGTGAAAATAGATCAAAAGATCGACAAATATAAACACTATAATAGAGAGGAGAAGATTCCTCTTTTTAATTTTTAGATGTGAAATGGAGCTGAAAGGTTTTTCAAAATTGAAATGAACAAAAATCCAATCTACAACAATCTAATGACTCTAAATTGAGTACAAAAGCACAAGAAAACCTAGTTGCTGAAGTTGTAGATAGAATAAAGAAATGCTTTTTGCAGTCTCCATCTGAGAGAAATAGATCCAGAAGAAGAAAAAGCACTGAGAAATGCAGCAGAAATCATCCTCACAAATACTAAACAAGAAGCCTCCACTAGCAGAGGATGAGTTTTTAACCTCTTCATCTCAAAACTTACAACTGATGAAGAAATAAGAATTCTAGTGAATAGATATACTAAATGATTCATAATCAAAAAGTATTGTAGATTTTTCAGAAAAATGTGTGAAAATGTCAGATTCAACTGCTTCAAAAATTTGATGAAGAAAAATCTTTATCTCAGGAATTTCGAAGCGAGATCATACAAGAGTTAATGATAAACTATTGAAATATGATTAATAATTCATTTCTTCATCGTATCAAAGGGAAAAATTTTCGAAACAGTAAAAGAAGCGTTTATAAAGCAATTCCTATTTGAGTGAAAAAGCCAGATTCGTGAATTATTTGAATCAACACCAAACATCGAAAGGTCTCACTTGCTTACTCCTAGAAGCCCTAAAAGAGTCGATCCGAAATGCTAAGAGTTTTCCCAGAGTTTTTCTTTCAAATGATAGAATTACATGAGAGTAATGAAAAGTTAACTCTTCGACTCAGAAAAACTAAAATTTCTAAAACTGAAAACACCGAACTTCCTACGAGGATTCAACTTATCAGCAATCATTGATGAATCAATCGAAAACCAAGAAGATAAAGCTCTTCAAGATGAGATCCAGTCAGGGATTAATGTGGATTTTAGCTACTCCACAAGAAAGAAAACAGCTTCAAAAGCCGTCTCTTTAGACTCAAAAATACCGCTAAAGACAAGCGACTATCTCTCAGAAGAAAATACAATCATCAAAGCTCAAGACGAATGAAAATTCCTTTGAGTCTAATTGATCAACTTGGAATGAAATCATCACAGAAGAAAATACATCTAATAACGAAAAAGCAACCACAAAATCAGAAACTACAAACACTACAGAAACTAAAGAAGAAACCGCTCACCCACAAAAGAACTGAAAGCTGATTTCCAAAACCTAGAAACTCCTGAAGAAATCACAGACCATATCCCTAGAGCAGCTAGAAAAATGTGACTATACCTTTACTAATAAAGAAAAATTTAGAAAAGAAGTCCTAGAATTTTCAAAACAAAAACTTCACAAAGACCTGCTTTTATGAGCTGCTATGATTTCCAATCTCCAGATCTCAGCATTTTTCACAATCAAAAATCTGATGAAGTGCTAGAATCTTTCTCATAAAACAAAACGGAGGAATTTACTGTTGAGAAGTTTTGCAAAAATCATAATGAATATGAGACTTATTTTTCCTTCCTCAGAAAAAGTTTTGACTAATATATTTCTATCATTTCTAAAAATCAGATTAAAAGTCTGATTTTTCTCTTGCTTTTTTCTTTAAATTCAGCATATTTATGCCGATATTTTATGTTGTCAAAAACTATGGAAATCAAGAAGATCTCGCTTGAAACCACCACTAGCTGAACTATTTCTCATAGACCACAGAGCTTACAGAGTTTATCTGACAAACTCCGATTAAATCAGTACTTCAAACTGCGATTGAAAAGCGCGAAGCTCAGAGAGGCACCACTTGGTCATATTCTATTTTCTGGTTCTAGTGGATTCGGAAAACCACACTGCAACAATCATCTCACAACAGATGAACACTAATATCAAAGTAGTAACTGGTTATGCCCTCACAAAACCAAGCGAGCTTGTAAGCCTCTTAAATAGCTTAGAGCTGAGACATCCTCTTTATTGACGAAATTCACCGTATCAAACCAACACTAGAAGAAGTCCTCTACATCGCAATGGAAGACTTTGTCATTGATATGCTCATGCCAGAATGATGAAGCATTAGGCTGCCTATCAATCCATTCACACTTGTCTGAGCAACAACAAAACCTGAATCACTTTCTCAGCCAATGAAAAACAGATTTATCTATCATTTCCATTTTTATGGACTATGATTTAGAGGAAAAAGACAATCCTCGACCGCTATCTACAGCATTACCAAGTCAATTATGAACCAGATTTATTAGAAAAATTTGTACAAAAAGTAGACATCGGTACCGAGAGAAATTCACAACCTTGTCATAAAAATCAGAGATTATCTCATTAGTAGGCAACTCCCAATTTTAACCAGTAAAGATCGAGAAGAATTTCTTAAACATAGCCAAATTGATGACTGAGGAGATGATGCCAATCCATAAAAAGTATCTTGATATTCTTGCAGATTTTGATCGTCCAGTCAGAGTAAAGACGCTCGCAGTCCAGCTTGGAGTAAGTGAGAAAAACCTTGAAGAAGATATCGAACCACTTTTACTCAAGCTCGGCAAAATTGAAAAACGACAAAAAATGAAGAAGTCTGGTTTAATCCACTTTTTGAGATTTTATAAAAAGGAGCTAAAAAGCTCCTACTTTTTCATATCTTAGACACAAAACGCTACTCTAAAATATCAGTACCATAGTGGATCGTAGTATACACTGTTTCGTTTTACTATTCACTGCAAACCCGACTCCGATATATTTAAAATGTGGCATCATAATTGCCTTATAATGCACGCCTCAGGTCGTTTCCTTGACAAAGGCATCAAAACTCTTCTTAGTTGAGTCAATCATTGCACTTGTACAATCACTCCTGAACAAGAATATCCTCTATATCCCATAGATTCAGTAGAAGATTTCCCACCTCAAAGACTGGCAATTTAATTCCCAGGTCAGCAAATCGCTGCTGAACAGAAGAATAATTGTAGTATCAGTCGGTCTCTTGTGCCCTACATATCAGGTTTCAGCCTGTTTTTGACCACTCAGTGGCATCCTCTCTAGCTCACTCATGATATGCCAGTGGTTCTAATCCCTTTTCAGCTCTGAGCAATTATGCCATCAGGCAAGCATCTCTGGATTGCTGGGCATCAACTCACTCAATTTTTGATACTCTCTGGAGTCGTTGAGGCACGGAAACTCTGCTGAGTTTGAGCCATCTTTTACCAAGTGCAATCACTCAAAATTTCAGTATTCAAAAGTTTTTAATTCAGATTTTTCTTTCATTGTTGAATCATTCATCAATGACTCAGCTGTTCCAAATAAGCTGTCTGCAGCCGTCTTCTTCTGTAGCAAGTCTCTATTTCTCAAATCATTGCTAACAAATTGCTCGGTCTGAGCAGAATAAGCAGAAGTAAAACCAAGAGACAAAACTAAAAGATCATAAGATCAAAAATCAGATTCTTTTGTTATATTCGCACAACACTACATAAGCTAAAATTATTTGAAGAACGGCAGAGATACCCCCTCGCCATACTATCAAATCTTTGAAGATAATCGCAATCCCCATCAGCATCAAAAAGCCAGAAAAAGACCACATTTATTCGTCCCTCAACTTTTGAGAAATTCCTCCTGTTTAGTCTAAAGATCCTTGAATCAGAATTGCAAGTAATCTTTCACATCAAGTGCTGGGGTCGCAAGACATTGAAGAACTGCCAAGGCTGGTGAAAGCATCGCACCAAATCAAAGGATCAATATTCCAGAACCGGAGAAAGATTCTCTCTCGATTTGATCGCTCTAACGGGTCCTGTTAGTGGTTGAGTGCTTCCTTGCTTGAATTTGCACTGAAAGAAAAGAGCTTACTTTCCCATGATCCGAGAGCCGACATCGTCATATCTCACTCTCACTTAATTTCCTTAAGCGCTGCAAGCATAGCCTTTCACAGCGGATACCTTTATGGGGAGTACCCTCGATATTTCAATAATTTTGGAACGCAATTCCCAAAGTACAACTCTCTCAGCACAATCAAAGGTTGAAGTCTGACTTTCTCACTCCATTTTCAAGGTGATCTGAGTTTCACTTTGTCCCAGCATATTTGCAGAGTTGAAACCAAAGTATAGGCTGCTGAAACTTCACGACCGATAATATGGGTAATTCACGCTTTCGAACTAATTCCTCGCCAGCTCAGCAGCGCTTCGATTAGTACTTGTGAACAACAACAGGACCATCCTTAGCCTCACCAGACAGTCCCTCCTTCTCCGAAAATGAACAGCTACTTGGTGTCAAATAACTCTGGATGCACACCATGAACTGTTCTTTCAGGAAGAATAGAAATCGGCTTAATACCAGCCATACAAGAGTTCCAGTAAAGATTACAAACGCGATCAAAAGGTTCATCGCAACTCCAGCCAAAATAACAATTCACCCTCTTCCAGAGATTAGCCTTTTGAAAACTTGTCCTGTCCACTCTCTATAGTTTGTTCCGGTATCATCTCATTTTAAGCGATACGAATCACTCCAAGTCGGAATCCAGTTAGAAGTGTATATTCAGTCCCAGACTTGTCTTTCCAAAAGGTGCAAATCTTTGGAGGAATCCCAATCAGAATTCTTTTACCTTTACTCCCAGATGTGCAGCGAAATGCCCAAATTCATGCAACACCACAAAGCAACATAAAAGCAGAATTCACAATACTATCCTCGATCATTTTCAAATAAAAATCTAATTACCTTCAAAGGTGTAGGGAAATAAAATGAAACACAAGAGAAAATAAAACTCAATCCTCATACCTTGATTTTTACACTAAAATTAATACTTTGGAAACAGGAATATTTTATATTTTATAAAATGGATACGCAGAGTTTGTTTCCAGTTTTGTAAGAAATGCAAAAGCGATGAGAACTACAATCATTTCTTAAAAGAAATTTGATAACCTCAGATCCACGATTCGTAAAATTTTGTGTATCAAAAGGAAAGCATGATTATTAACTGGGTAGAGATTGAATGTTTAATACTGTACGAGAATATCTAGATAGTAATTTCTTAGACGAAATGAAAGAGAAATGAAAATTGTTTACAAGATTATGGGAACTATATATAATTTCTTTTTAAAAAGAAACGATGATATAATTTACTCTCGACCAAAGAAAATATTTTAGCCCTGATATAAAAAGTAGAATTTAATTGAAAAGTTATACGACTGAAAATGTTGCATCAAGTAAATGAGTAGGGAAAAATAAATTAGAAGAAATTTCCTAGATATGAGATATCTTGAGGAGATATTGATATGATGGAGTACTCCAAGAAAATTGAGATTAACAACAGTAATACTTGATAAACATACAAAAATATCTTTGCTAAGTAATAGAATAGGAGCACAAGATCCTTTTTATTGCAGTAAATTGAGGCAGAAAAGTTATTGAGATAAGATCAATAATGGGATAGAATCTATCTTATATGGTTTATGAAAAACATATTATATCAGAATCATGATTCTGATAAATTAGAATGACCTTTTCTGGAGAAAATCAACCCTAGAAAATCTGAACATAGCAGTGCCTAATAATCTATTCGAACGTACCGAATTTGAAGGAGATATCTGGAATTATATTCTTCGGTTGCTGCTAATTTCTTCAGATGACTATAATTTAGATGGATCAATAATAAGGCATTTTTATCTAATTCTGCATCGTTTGACTCTGATTAGAACATATTTGCAAAAATAAAATACAGATTGATTTCTAGAAGATTTTGATATCAAACTCAAAGCACAATAAACTAACTCCTCCTCTTTTTCAAGAAATCCTATTGAGAAAAAATCTGGTTTCCATACAATCAGAGTTGTGACAGTTTTTATATTTCAGAAAACTCAAAACATGAATCTTGAACAAGGAAATCAAATCGAATGATGATATTTATCTCAAAGGACTGACTGAAGAAACTCTTAGAAAAATGTCTGCAGACGCTTGGAGAACCAGAACGAATGCTCCAATCATCAGACTACAATCACTAGAAATTTTTAAGCAAATGGCAGTATGCAAACTTTGGACCTGATATCTCAGATTTAGACTTTGATAATCCTGCATTATGCAAAACCTAAAACCTGAACCGATACCTATGCTAACGACTGGAGAACGTGCCAGAAGAGATCAACTCTACCTTTCAAAAACTAGAATCCCAGAAGCTGAACAGAAATATCTAGCCTGAGCTGGAGGACAATTTGACTCAACAGCAGTATATCACAAGATCAAAAGACACCCGAGCAAATATAGGGAGTTATCTTTTGAGGACATGAAAGAAGCTGTAGTAGAAATATCCAGATATCGTACAAAAATACTTTATGAAAGTATACACCTGCAAACCATAAATTTGCATGCATAGAAGGCAGTTTGGGGCTGAGGAACTTTTATCTATGTCCCTAAAGGAGTGAAAACTCATAACCACTTCAGGCTTATTTCCGTATGAATACGGTTGCTGGAGGTCAGCTTTGAGCATACTCTGATCGTGATTGGAAGATGAGGCTGAAGCTCAATATATTGAGTGATGTTCTGCACCAAAAGTATAATTCAATCTCCTTGCATGCAGGATGTGTTGAGATTTTTGGTGAGTAAAAACGCAAAAATGAGATATTCATCAGTAGAAAACTGGTCATTAAATACCTACAATCTTAATACCAAAAGAGCAATTGTTGAAACACGGACTCATGGGATGGGTGAGTTGAAACCTCTGATCTGGAGCAACTATGCTCTCACCCTTGTTCCAGTTCTCAAGTGGAGATTATTCAAAAAGCAAGATAATCTTTCAGTAGTCTCGCTCATATAAAATCAGAACCAAGATGTAGGTGCCAAAGTTATCCACCTAGGAAAATATACATCATCAAATATCATCTCAAAATCAATCTCCACACAAGGTGGTATCTCTACCTAGGTAAGACTCAGTAAAAATAGCATGCTGAATGAGCAATCTCTGGTGTGAACTGTGATGCTCTACCCTTGATGATAAATCGATGAGTAAAGACAATTCTAGTCATTGAGTCAGAAAAACGCTGATGCTATCGTTTCCTCGCGAGGCTTCAGCTGGGAAAAGTTGATGAACATCAGAGTTTTCACCTGATGAGTAGAGGGCTAGAAGAAGAGAAAGCGATGTCCCTCTTGTGCGTGGGTTCATCTCTGGAGTTGTAAAACAGCTGCCTCTAGAATACGCATGAGAACTCAATCGTCTCCCTTAGAACTAGAGATGGAAGGTAGCGTCTGATAAGTTTTATCTTTGTTTTTGCTAATATAACAATGCAGTTTTCAACAGCAATAAAATTCTTGATTTTTCTCCCTGCCTCTGACTGACCTCAATAGCTCATTTGCCTACAAAGGAAATCATGATTGAAGAAAGACGAGAGACATACAACTCGAGTTATCAAGGTTTGACTGGATGGAGAGCATTTTGTAGTCTGCATCTCCAGCAGGGCTGGGAGGAGCCACAACTGAGGAACTAGCGCAAAAAGAAAAGTTGGCCGAGATACTGCCATCAACCCAGGCCTTTTTGCTGTCCAGATGACTACTCAAACTGTATCAATGGGAAAGAACCACCACATACCATCTCTCGAAAGAGTCTTCCTCCTGAGATAGGAAAACTCGACAAACACTCCGAGGAGACACAAGTGTCAGAGCTGATCTTCTCATTTGATGAGGAAGGAACCCCTTCTTTGTCCAAAGAGAACTCTGCGAAACACGATATTTGACTCTGGAGCGATATCAATAAAGATAAATTAGATGAGATTTATTTTGGTATTGAAACTTCCCAGTACTTCTCCTCGAATGAGAAGATGTAGTTCCTACCTACAATCAGTACATTGATAGTAAAATGAAGGCGCATCAAAAGGAATTTCATCTGTTCAACTCAAGACCGAAAGACCGTATATATGGGAGTTGTTGGAGGTATTTCAATTCCAAAGCTGCCTGCTTATCTCAAAAAGTATCTCAACTGTCGAAATGCGCTTTCCTTGACGCTGGAGCGGTACTGCAATGGTATATGATGGGAACACCCTTGGTAGAAGCCCAAGAACGGTGATGGACGCATTCGTAGTACTAACAAAAGATCAATATAGCAAACTAACAGAATTCTACTCCCACTCCAAAACAAGGAGAAAAACTGAGATACCAGTGATTTATTCAGTTCAGAAGATCAAAATCAACTCAAATTCTTCCTCGGACTGATTAATGCAATCTACGAAAATACGGAAAAACAGCTATCAAACGGCTCTAATTAAGCTTTTTCCGCTGAGAAATGAGGTAAGCCAGACTCCCCAATAGCATGGCTCTACAATCAGATTCTGGTCTCACACTACATTACCTGATAGTTTTAAGGAGCCAGTACTTTCTAAAAAGAGATCTGAAAACAACTTCAGATATTTTTCAATAATTCATCAAACCCAAGATAAAGAGAAAAGTATCAATATTTTCTATCTCCATATCTTTTTATAAATCTGAACCGTATTTTCAGAAGCATATTCAGAATTCTCTTCAGCTGTAAATCTCTCAAAACCTCCTAGTACGCTTTTCCTATATTTCTCTCACTCTATCTCTAAATATGGAGGAGATCAAAGGTCGAGAATCTAACTCAATCGCACAATCTTTATATCTATAGCTTTCACGAGTATTTTCTTGATAACTTTTGCCGTATAGCCAATCTGTTCTAAAAACTCATTTGCCGTATCAAAGTTCTGAAAACCTCATTCAATCCTTCTAACTCCATCTATCGCCAAAGGGTCTAGAATATGTTTACAAGTTTAAAGTAGTATAGTTTGCCATGAGTCCTAAGCCTGATCCACTGCTCTGTTTGAGGAGGGTGCATATCACACACATATTCACGCAGTCTCTTTTCATAGCGATTCAGCACTCAAGGTTACAGTCACAACTTTAAGTCTCTAATCTTCTCAAGATCAATCTCTAAAATTTTTCAATTCATACTCAATATTCATTTTCTCAAAAGCAAAATGTCATATTTCTATCCTAAACTATATACTTAAGGATATTTTTCTCAAGAAGATCTTTCTTAAATAAAATCTGAATTTCTCACATGCTACATAAACGATGGCTACAAGCACTTTTACCTAAAATTTGCATTTCACGGCAAAAGAACTATACTTAAACCTGATCTTTATACCTCCAAACAAAATGAACGAAAATCTCCTATATCCTCATCAGTCTTTTTCTCTGCAATCACAGTTCGAATCTTATGAATCGCACTCTGGAGAATATGTTTTCTCAAAATCCAAAAGCAACATAGGCTAGAACAGGCAAACAAAATCAGATTTCTTCAAGATTTCAGATCCCTAAAAACGCAGTTGCAAGAAGTTCAGATATTGATGCAAGGATCATATCCAGTCGATGAAACAAAACATTGAGCTTATAGACCAGGTTTATAAGAACTTTTATGCGATTTTTGATGAAGGTTGGAAGAATAAGGAGTTTGGGAAACAATGCAATCAACATGGAAATCCTAGTTGAAAAAGGAGGTTATCAAATTTATCCTCTGAGTTCCTAACGACCACCTCATGACGGTTGAAAAGATGATTGCTTCGTTTTATACAGGTGCAATCGTAGAAAACATCAGACAGCCAAAATACTGGAAGCTGGGAATACTGCTGGAGGAGATTTACACTAACAAAGACAGCGTTCATCTCTCAAGAGACTTATGAATCCTTTGAAGTTGATCCTATGGACAGTATCCTATCTGCTTTTTCAAATATCAGCAGAGATGAAAAAGTCTGAATTCAGATTTTAGTTGGAGCCGCTCCACGAAAACTGGCTAAGAAATGAGAAAGACCGCTGATGATATCAAAAGAGGAAGAAAAACTCTGATTTTACGGTGAATTATTCAAAAACTCCGAGACAGCGGTAAGAAACTTCAGAAAAAGAGCAAAAAGAAAAGACACTCCTTTTCACAGCAACAGCTCAGTGATTTTGATAAAAAGATGGACGATGAGCTTTTTCCGTGTAAGAAATTAGAACCATTGCCATCTCCAGAACAAACAGAGACCAAGGAAGATCATTGATGATATTTCTAGGCTCTTCAACCAATACAACTATATCGGACTTAACACACTCAAGTTAACAAGGCTCAAGATCTTCAGACTTTTGCCAGACACTATAGTTTGAGAATCTATCTGTCAGATACGAGCCTCTTGTGACCAATATCTTGAAATTTAATCCCTCAACCGTCGTGAATATCAAGGAGCTCTCCTCTATTATTCACTTCCCACACGAAGATTTAACTCAAAAACCCAAGAATCATACCTGGCAAAAATTTAAGTTATCCCAGCCCCAGACGATCTCCCAAGCGAAGGGAATTGTCGTTGGATATAATAATTACTGAGGAGTAAAAAGAAATCAGAATTACCGACAAAGATAGATTTGAGTATGTTTTACATTCTAGGTCAGACCGGTACTGGTAAATCAACAATTATGCTATACAGCTAGTGATGATATGGATAATGAAGAGGATTTTACGCTTCATTGATCCGCATGGAGAAGCTGTGAGATTCTCCTCAGACATTTTCCAAAAGGAGAGAATTGATGATCCTGATTTATTTTGATCTTTTGAAATACTGACTCCTATCGGACTCAATCGCTCGAAAGTAAGCCCAGATGACAGCGATGAAAAGGACAGTGGTAACAAACGATCTTGTTGAAATGTTTATCCAAATGTATGGACATGAAATTCTTGGTCCAAGAATCTCAGGATTACTTTAGAAATGCCTGTTTGCTCCCTTAGTCATGGATCAACCTGAGGGAGACTATCGTGAGATATCCTTGGAGACTTTTACTGGTGAAGCATTTGCTGGAAGCTAAAATTAGAAAACCTGAAAGATCCTGTAGTCGCATGCCTGCGGAACAACAAACCTCATAAGAAAATGGGGAGATAGAGAGAGCCGAAATTATCCCATTTATTCGGGCAAAGTTCATGACCTTTTACAACTGGAGTGCATGCACAGAAATATTATCGGTCAATCTAAATCAGCTTTCAAAATGTATGATGCGATGCAACAGATCATCCTCATGAACCTTGCCAAAAGGTATCTCAGGAAAACCAAAGCTCATCGGTAAAATCATCATAGCCTACAAGTTAAAACTCTCAGCCTCAAAAAGAGCAAAAGATTGAGGAAAAGACAAGTCCCTCATTACTTATACGTAGATGAGTTCCAAACTATGTTTCTCAATCCTTTCGAATCCATAATGTCAGAAGCCAGAAAGTATAGACTCGGACTTGTTGTTTGCTCACCAGTATACTGATCAGCTCAAAACAAGGAGGACTCTGAGGAGAACCGATCTCTCAAAACTATTTTTCGGAAATATTGGAAATATGTTCGTCTATAAAGTCGGAGCTCCTGATGCCGAATTCCTCGCAAAAGAATTCGAGCCTGAGTTCTCACAAACCCGATCTTACTTCAACAGAAAGCCTTTTATGGGAGCCTGCAAAATCTCAATCAATAACCAACAAACCAGACCATTCAGTTTCAGAGGCAAAAGATTCCTTTATGTACTGAGGCATCACCTGAGAAAGTTCAGATTATCAAACAGATTTCTTCACTCAAACGAGGGACAAAAAGAGAACTAGTAGATAAAAGAAATCTATTTCAGAATTGGAGTTTAACTTTTGATTGATATAAAAAATGATCTGACTTTTTCATCTTGTGAATAATAACACTCATTTCTAGCTTCAGCTCAGCAAGTGAATAGATCAATGAATCTACAAGTTTGAGCATTTTGTAAATGACTATTCAAATGTTTTTCACTGAAAGAAACAGAGACTTGAACTCGGAATGCTTGCACATAGAAACAAACTCAGGCTATCAAATCGTGACGGTCCTTTTCCCACATAGAGAGAGGACACGAGCTCTTTGATATCGCTTTTCAAAAGCCTCAATGAAAAATAAAGATCTGAGACAAAGGAGATGATGGACTGCTACTAGCTATTGCAGCAGGAAAAGAAAATCAGAATCATGGTCTGATATGGACTAGAGTGAAAAGATTCGATGCTCTGGCAAAGCAAAATCATAGAAGAAATTATCAGGACCAGAAGTCAGGAAATTTCTATGAAGCCATGGAAAAAGTTTTATGAGAAATTACCTGAATATTTAGATGAACCTGAAAATCTAAATACAGAAAACAGCACTGAAGAACGAGGCATCTTTAATGATCAGAAGGGTCAAATCAATTGACTCCTGAAAAAATACCATGATCTGGAAAAATATAGGTCCAGAGTACGAATAATATGAATACATTTCTTCTTTCTAGGTCGACGAATCCCCATAATAATAAACTCATTTATTTTCAAAAGAGAAAGAACTAAAGAGGAAATACGAAAATAGTAAGTCTGAAAACTGCAACAAGATAGGGACCCGATGATTTGCAATCAATATGATTTGATTCTGTTTTGGTTCTAATATCAGCAATCCTTCTAGAGAACTTGGACGATTATTAGAATCTTATCAACCTTTCTTTGGAGAATCTACTTTCAATATGATTTCTCATAACATTTGCAAACATTTTTCCGAGAAAAATAAAGAGGTGATCGGAGGCTTTTTGATGAAGATCAGACTGATCATGATCAGACTCAGGAGGGAGTTCGAGTTCGAGCTCTGATCTTCAGCTGAGGAGGAGGAAGTAGCTGAGGTTGAGGTGCTGGAGACTAAAAACTTATTTATTTCTCGAATACAGAAAAATGATCTGAACAACAATTCTAGAAAATATTATCATTTTGGAGGGATTTTGGGCCTTTCTCTACTTTTTAGCAGAAGAACAACAAAAACTTGGACAACTCGAAGCCGAAATGACGGAGAAGGAATCGTCTCTGAATATTACGAATGTGAATATAATTTTTGCAGTTACAATGAATAATCCTCTATCTCATTTTTGAGATAGATCGAACTTAGATGCAAAATCAAACTACGAAGTATAGGTATTTTCATTTTTCGCTACACATTTACCCCAGATTTTTATACAAGATTTAATTTCATCACTGATGGATTATCATTTCTTGCCGTTGTTATACCATGTCTCAGCTCGAATGCTTATCATAACTGAGATCAAAAGGATCAGCACAGAAAGAGAAAAGAATTCCAGCAATGAAATAGAACAGCTTCCGCGACGGGGGAAGAGGAGCAGCATATGCAGTAGATATTTTACTCATCTTGATCTATACCCTCGCTTTTAGAAGTATTTCAAATAGTTACCTCTGGCATCTAGTCATAAATACTTTCTTTCAGCGATCTTGATTTTCACATGGGATTCAAAAATCTTGCAAAATTTCTAACACTCAAGCCACTCAAAAAGAGAGTCTAAAAAGATATTTCTCAACCCAAAAACACAAAAAATGCCATTATAGATTTTTCTAAAAATAGCCTTTAACTCACAATACAAAAATGAAAAATCTGACTTTTTCATCTTTATACCATCCTGATAGGACTTTTGCATTACTTTCAGCTGATTCAATCAATCCAAGGAGTTGCAAATTTGAGTATTTTCATGAACGACTATTCAAATCTGCTAACAAAGAATGAATTTTCAGAACTTAATGAACTGGCAAAATCTATTGAACAAAAGCTCTGGGCATCAAATCGTGACACTACTTTTCCCTAATAGAGAAGGAAACGAGCTCTTTGATATCGCATATTAAAACTTTAATGAAAATAAAATCTGAGATAAAGAGAGAAATGATGGTCTTCTACTGGCTATTGCAACTGAGGAGATCAGATTATTGTCTGATACGGTTGGAGTGAGATATCCTGATCTTCTTAGCTAGTCAAATGATTGAAGAACAGATCAGACCACGAGTAAATAGTTGAGATTTTCACCACGCTATAAAAACTTCTATAAAAACTTCGGAGGCTATGTAACAAATTATGAAAGATCCTCTTTTCTTAGAGATCATTCATAATATGAAAAGAATATTTTAAAAACCTTGGATACGCAAAAGTCTGACTAATCTGAGTACTATATCTAGTGTTTAATCATTATGATGCTTCGAGGAGGAAGAGATGTTTGAGAAACAATTGATAAGAATACTGATATCAACAAGTGGAAAAAGAAGAGGAGAGACGACTAGAAGTTTCAGGGTTCTTGATAATTCTTGTTTCTCTAGGAGTCTTTGATGAGCGAACTATTCCAACATTGATTGTCACTTGAATAATAATCACAATCATCTCAAATTTCAATAAGAGACAGATATTGAGAGGGAAATCCGTTCCAAGTAGTAGCGGATGAAACTCCTCGTCGAGACTTGGATGATTTCAGTCCTGGCTACTCAAGATCAAGTTCCAGTTCAGTTCAAGTTCCAGCTCTTTCAGCTGAGGTGGAGGAAGAAGTGGAGGTTGAGGCGCTGGTGATTAAAAACATATTTTATTTCTCAAATATGCAAAATGATCTGACTTTTTATCTTGTGAATATTAACACTTGTTTCTACCTTTAGCTCAGCAAGTTCAATAGATCCGATGAATTTGCCAGAGATTTGAGCATTTTGTAAATGACTATTCAAATATTTTCACTGAAAACGCAGAGACTTGAACTCGGAATGATTGCAAAAATATCGAAACAAACTCAGGTTATCAAATCGTGACGGTCCTTTTCCTCATAGACAAAGGAAACGAGCTCTTTGATATTGCACTCAAAAGCCTTTAATGAAAATAAAAATCTGAGATAAAGAGAGAAATGATGGGCTTCTACTGGCTATTGCGACCGAAGAGAAAAGATCAGAATTATTGTCTGATATGGACTAGAGGAGAAAATCCGAGATCTCCTCGCTAGTAAAATCATCGAAGAAGTCATCAGACCTGAGATAAATAATGATAATTTTTATGAAGCCAGTGAAAAAGTTTTATGAGAAATTACCTGAATATTTAGATTGACAAGCAAAAAGAAAACTTTTTGAAAAGTGGAATATCTGGCGTTCGGTTGTTGTATAGCTTATGTCATCATTAGTAGTGATAGTGGCGACAATATCGTCTGCAGTAGGACTCAGATAAAGCAAGAAATGAGCGCAGAAGAGATACAAAAGACAGTCGATATTTTTACTATATTACATCCATTAATCTCAAAGGGATACTCTTAGAGGAATCTTTTGACTATTTATAAGTGTTGTTTTATGAAAACTTATCAGATGAGAATTTACAGAAAATGCTATTTTACTGTTTTGCATGCATTTTCCTACTCTCGATAGGGATTACATCTAATCTTTCAATATTCTTCTAGTAAATCATGAAAGAGAAGCGCAGTACTTGATCTGAACGAGATTCCTCTTCAAGTTCGAGCTGAAGTAGCTCAGACTCCGATCGAGGAAGTTCAAGTTCGGATTCATTTGACTCAGGAGGAGGAAGTAGCTGAGGTTGAGGTGCTGGAGACTAAAAATATATTTATTTCTCAAATATGCAAAAAATGATCTGACTTTTTATCTTATGAATATTAACACTCGTTTCTAGCTTTAGCTCAGCAAGTTCAATAGATCCAATGAATTTGCCAAAGCTTAAGCATTTCGTCAATGACTATTCAAATACCCTCTCCATAGAGCAAAAAGAGGAACTTGAAGAGTTGGAACACCAAATTGAAAGCAGCTCTGGCTACCAAGTAGTAACAGTATTATTCCCATGATGAGGAAACGAGCTCTTTGATATCGCTCTCAAAGCCTTTAATGAAAACAAAATCTGAGACAAAAAGAGAAATGATGGTCTTCTACTCGCTATTGCAACTGAGGAGATCAGAATTATCGTATGATACGCAGCTGAAGACAAAATCCCTGATCTCCTTGCAAAACAAATCATAGAAACACTCATCAGACCTGAGTAAATAACTGAAACTTCCACCAAGGGATCAAAAAACTTCTATAATCTTAGACGAATCAGTACAAAACCAATTTCTCTGATCAAAGCTCTGATGAAGAAGATTTGAGGTCTCAGATGATTTTCTTAGGAGTCTATGCTATATTACTATTGATTATTCGAGGCTCAAGTGGAAAGTGAGGACGCTCCTCTATGAGGAATCGTTGGGATCGCCGAAACAACTCAACTCTTGGAAGCATTTTAGGAGGGAGGTTGGAGCTGATCAAGTTCTAGCGGAGGCTAGGGGTAGCTGAAGCTCTAGAGGACGAGAGGTTTCTCTGGTGGCTGAGGAGATCTGGGGAGGTGGAGCTGGAGACTAAAAATCTCTTGCTCTTTCAAGTAAAAACCTCATAAAATCTGACATAAACCTTTTTATCTATTTATTACCACACAATGAAAAACGACTCATTTGACTTGGAATCACTCATCGCGGTTTTTAGCTATACTTTTATTCTGCAACTATCGGAAAGTATAATAACCTCGTAAATCTTGAAGAAACTGTAAAAACCCAGCGAAGCCAAGTCCAGAACGTATATCAAAGAAGATTTGACCTTATCCCAAATCTCGTAGCAACGGTTAAAGGAGAGGCAAACTTTTGAAAAAGCAAACACTAACTGATGTCATCAATGCGAGAGCTTCAGCTAGCCAGATCAAAGTTGATATCAATAACGCTGAGGAATTCGCAAAGTACCGACAGCACAAGGTCAACTTTCTCAAGCTCTTGGAAGACTCATGGTCTTGACTGAAAACCATCCAAATCTTCAAGCAAATCAAAGTTTTAGAGACCTTAGAGTACAGCTTGAAGGAACAGAAAACAGAATTACTGTTGAAAGAATGAATTACAACACAGCAGCTCAAGTATTCAATACTCAGATCAGAATCTTCCCAACTCAATCATCGCAAAAATCTTTGACTTCCAAAGAGCTAACCTCTTTGAAGCGACTAAGGGAGCTGAAGTTGCACCAACTGTGGAATTCTAAATTAAAAATAACTTATAATTCCCCTCTCGGTAGAGGGGATGTATATATATTTAAAAATCAAAAACCTGAATTTGATTTCAGGTTTCTCTACTATTCAAATGTTAGTAATTCGTATGATCAGTTCCAGTCAGTGCAGGATCGCATCCATACTGAATCAAAGATGAGAACTGCTCAGTCAGTACTTTTCTAAGTTTGTGCTTTAACTCATCAGTCAATGGGATAGCAGGATCAGTTTGCTCATCCAAGTACTCAAGTGATGACCTACGATCTTTCCATCTTTCAATACTACAACAAATGGCACATAAAGCCTCTTAATTTTAGGATCATTAAGCCCTCATACTCAGGCAGAAACCTCATCTAACCTTTCCAATAGATATTGATACTCTTCTCCAGCCTCAACTTCAGTCACTACTACTCCGTCTCATTGACACTTTTCTATCACGAACAGCCTTTGGATTGTAGTAATAAAGTTTGCTTAGACCATTCTCCTGCATGCTGCAAAAAGTTCTGGCAAAAGATTTCTACACCAAGGACAAGTTGGGAACCCAAAATAGAAAATTCCTGAAGTCTTACTATCACTCAAAAAGTTGTAGCTCTGAAAACTCTAATGTATCAATATCCACTAGTAGTCGGAACCTCAATATGCAGATGTCCAGTATCATTAAGCACTTCATATTCCTCCTTAAACACAAAGAGTATCAGAGTAGAAAGTCTGCATTCTGTTAAAGTTCAGATTTCTATATTTTTGTCCTGAAAGCGCACCTGTCTGCACATCAACTGCAACACTCTGCTCTTGACTACCAGTTCCACATCCTCATAAAAGGAGTCCTAAACCTAGAATTCCAGCTCCCCATAAGTTGTCTCTTCATCATTGTATTCCCAATAAAAATAAAAACAATTCTGAATATAGCATTCTGTCCAGCAAATGCAAGTTTTTAGACCTTGAAGTCATCCCTCAAAGTCTTTTTAATGCTAAAACCTCTAAAGTTGAGTCCATAAAACCCTCTTTTCACCATTAATATCCTTAAACTCAAGTGCCTTTCACTAAAATCTTATCTCCGATATTATAATATTTTTTTCCAATCAACTCAGTCTGGAGCCTTAATCTGCTTTTATGGAGCAATCATTCAACTCCCTTCACCGTTACGAACATTCAGTAGTTATAAGTGAGCTTCACACTAGCCCTCATATTCTGATCCAAGCTTCACATCCTCAATACTAAATCCTCCAGCAGATTTTTGGAGAAAATTTTTCTATCTCAAGCAGACTTCTGAGGAACATTAGCCTGAGATTCAGGTTTTTCTTCCTGTCTGCGGATTTTTCTCCTCCAAAGAGCTATATTCGGCACAAATTTGAGGAAATCTGTCGTCTGAGGATCAAGTCCAGCGCTCTCATAGACTTCATTAAGCTGCTTCTGAACTTCCTCAGGGTCCCAACCCCATATCGTCAAAGGCTTTTTATTACTACAAGTTTCGCTCAAATGCTGCCAAATATCCACAAAAAGCTGATTGAAGTAGTCGGATTAAGCTTATACGTTTCTCCTTTCTGAACCTGAGCTTCGCTACCTGATCCAAGGCTTTTGGACTCTGATACCAGATCATCTTATGATTTCCCTGCTCAGTATCAACAATCATCGCATCTGCCTTAGTATCACCAATACTCACCTCATCAAACATACCGATTACCTGTTGAACAGCGATATCTTGCAGATTTTGAGCCTGTTTTTCAGTTACTCAAAGTCCTTCAAGTCTGGCTTTTTCAGCTATTTTTCCTGAGCGGAAAAGGTCTTTTTATTCCAAGCATTCATCAACGCTTCAACTGCTCCCTTTCCATCGCATATCTTTGTCTTGACTGCTTTCTAATCTTCTCAATATGCTCAATATCTCACTCAGAAACGAACGGAGGCAAAGTCTTCATACTAAAACGGATCCGAAGAGACTCCATCAACCATCAGTCTTGTATATGCCGTAAATTTAGGCAAAGAAATCAGATCATTTGTACTTACGAGCTCCTTAAACTGAGAGGTCATCACTGATGCATCATCATATCAAAGCGTAAAGAAAAAGATCGTTCCAACATTTTCCAAAGATCGCATCTTTAATCGCCTCATCGAGCTGGAAGTATACTGATTTGCAACAATCAAAGAGAGGTTTATACTTTCTTGCTTCTGGAAAGGATCGTAGCAACGGCTTTGTAGCAAAGTTCTCAAACTCATCAATATACAGATAAAACGGCTTTTCTCAAATATGCTTCGCCATATCAGCTCTTCCCATCGCATCAATCTGAATCTTGGTTACCAAGAGCGAGACCAATCATATTCGCATTATCTTCTCCAATCTTTCCCTTTGAAGAGATTTACCAAAATAATCTTTCCCTCATCCATGGCTCTTCTGATACTGAGGCTTTGTTCTCGGCTGTCAAAAGATATTTCTCACCAAACGAGAAGAAAGAAACTGACCAACCTTGTTCGTAATTGGTCAAACTGCCTCCTCCTTTGTTTATCTTGCCATCTAGTCAAACTCATTATTCCAAAAAATTTCAACAACACGGGATCCTTCACATGCGAAAATCACTTCCTCACGAAATTCCTTATCTGTCAGAATTCTGAGAATATGCATCAAAGTAGCATTTGGATAGTCGATCACTGACAAAACTACATTTCTCAAAATATATTCCAGTCTTGGACCTCGTGAATTATCAAAGAGCTTCTGAAAGGTAGAAACTACCCAGAGGCAATTCTGTTTTTCATCTTCATTATCCGCTTGCAAAAGGTTAAATCAATCGGATATTCCGCATCTCCAACATCAAACAAAATCACATCATTGATACGATTTGAAGGAATATACTCAAGCAAATCATCTACCAGTTCTCCGCAGGGATCCAGAGACAAAGCCATTCCCAGCCCTCATATCAGAAATAATCATATTATTGATAAAGGTCGATTTTTCCCGTTCAGGTTTTTCCTACAATATACATATGCTAAACTTATCTTCTTGACGAACTCAAAATCTGATCTTATCCCCTCTGTAGTCTGTATCTCAAAGCACAGTCAATTCCTTAGCTGGAGTATTCTCAGGTGTAGGAATCAGCAGTTGGATACAGTAACTTTCTATATACTGTATATTCAAGTCCTTTCACAAAATTCACCTTAGTCGGGCAGATGGAAAAAGATTAATCACCTGTGCAAACCTAACAGGCAACCACTGAGGTTTTGGCTTCTTTTCAAAACTTCCCTTCGCCAAGGTGCAAACACTGATCCTAAAACACTCGTTATGCTCTCTTTACATAGGGATCAGAAGTTGTTAGATTCCATCGCATATTCATATGCAGATCGATCACTGGCTTTTCCTCAGGTTTTTCTTCCGCCTTTTTAGCTCAACCATTCCAAAGATACGTAATCATTTTCCCAAGTTTATTGAGGAAAATCGTCAAATCATCTTCCTCAATTTTGAACGTATATTCAAAAACAATCTTTAAAACTGAGTCCTTATCAAGCCCTGAAATGTAGCAAAAATTTTCCATTCATCGGGTCCATATAACTACCATCTTTACTGAAGTCATCCTTGAGCTTGAGAACCGCATCATTCGACATTCCCATATAATTTCTATCAGTACCTAGCAGAACCTTATCAACTTCTACAAGATCAGAAGTCGTGAAAGTCGTATAAAAAGTATTTTTAAAATAGGACTCAAAATCCCTCGGAAGCTTCACAAAAAGCTTAATCTCAGCTGCATTCCCCATCATAATAAAAGCGATCTTTTTCGCCTTCAGAGATCAGATTTTTGATCAATTTTTCCCCAATGCAAAACTCAGAGTTCATTATCCTTGAACGGCTTGATCTGAAAATATGAATAAGCTGAAACCTGAGGGTGTTGCCATACTTTTTGTGCAACTAAGGAATAAAACTTTTTATTTTTAATATATTATATCTATTTTTCAGCAAGATATTCAAAAAGGAATCAAGCAGAGGCTCTGAAAGAAAAAAGAAAGCCTGAATCTATCAGGTTTTCTAGTTATTTGAATAAATTATTTCTCTGGTGTTGGACGAATGAGAAGTCTGGCTGAACATATCCCGTTTTGCACTTTCTCAGAACTCGATCTTAATATTTTCTGGAGTATTTGTAGTGACATCAAAAATATTTCAAATCCCTTTTCTGATCGTTATTTCTCATAATACTTTTCAGCATAATACTTTTCACCATCCATCAGATATAGTCCCCATTCCCATCGGTTTTGAAGCACACCTTCATTAAACTCAAACTCGAATTAGTACCCTCACCAAGTGCTCCTAAATCCTTGAGTTTCTGAGTCTCTAGTAAATTCTAATGCCGTAGCGGTTTCTTTTTCCTCCAACTGCCTTCTGTTCTGCTTCTTTTTAGCTTTCTGTTCCTGCTTTTTAGCTTTCTGTTCTGCTTCCTTTTTAGCTTTCTGTTCTGCCCTCCTTTTAGCTTTCTCTGTTCTGCTTCTTTTTGAGCTTTCTGTTCTGCTTCTTTGCTTTTTAGCTTTCTCTCTGCTTCTTTTCTAGCTTTCTCTGCCTTTCTGTGCTGCCAACTGTTTGCTGTCTCTCGAGTTCTCTCTGATTTTTCTCCTGGGCCGTCTGTGTTTCAGACTGAGGAGGAACTACTCCACTTTACTTGATCTTTCTTGCCTGGGTCCCTGTCGTTCAGGCACTTGAGTCCTGGAAGAAGATCTGAATGATTCAGAATAGGATCTACATTAGGATTAATAGTTACTTTCTCTACTTTTTGCTGAACTGAAGATGAGGGCCTCTTCTTTAACTTTTTGAGCCCCAACTCAAATCCTAGCAGCAGGAGAGTCTTGTTCTTTATTATAGTCAGGAATCTTTTCTTGGCTTGAGAAAATAGAGATCAAACCATCAACTTCCTTTAACAAACGCTCCTTAATCTTTGTTCCATTAAGCCATCCCCTATTTTTTTAGATTCTAATCCAGCCTTAATATCATTCAAAAGAATTTGTCAGCTCTAGTCTTAGCCCTTCATCTGACATAATAAATTCTTGATTAGCTGAAATCAGGTTTTTCAATTCTTCTAGTCCTTCTCTAAGATTTTTCAGATCTGCCCTATCTCCAGTAGCCAGCTCCTTCAATGACTTTTCACTTCCGGGTTTAACTCAACTAATCTTTCCAGATCAAATAGCAGTAATCTTTTGAGAGTGCTGTTCTTTTTGCAACACAGGGCTTGCCTTTCCTTCTCCTCTGGAGTATCCGTAGTTACAGGAGTTCATTCTGCAGTATCAGTATTTTGCTGAACCTGAGGTTTCTCAATTTCACTGAGATACTCAAGCTGGATTCACTATTGTTTCTGGAGAACCTGGTAGAAGCTGGTGATATATTTGAAGTTTGTCCATCTGGTCTTGTAATAAGTTTCTGAAATGTCTTATCTTTTGCCATTGAAACCAGAACTCACTCAACAAGACTACCATTTTTAAAAATTCATATAACAAAAAGCCAAACCTTCTTTCACTGATCCATAATAATATTTTTACCATTTATTCATCTTAAAAGAAGAGTCTTCTTAAATTCTGAAAGTTTTTCCCTTGGAGATAATTCCTTAAAGCATTTTCCACCGCTAAAATATCCTCCTCAGAATTATTAGGATTTTTCTTAAGCTGATCTACAGAAACCTCTGACAAATTTCTCTGCATCTGAAGAAAGATTCTGTTGTTTCTAACTCAGTTTCAGAGGTAACATTTGGAGGTCTGATTAGGTTTTACTTTCCCATCAGCATCAGCATTAGCATTTTTGATTTACATTAGATTCAGATACTGCTCCACTAACCGTACCACCAAGCTTTTTCAAGAAGCTTCTTTATTGTAGGTCCATAAGGCACATCCCAGTCGCATCCAGTCCATTATCTGCTTGAAACTGAGCAATAGCCTTTTGCTGTTTCTGAACTAGAAAAAAATGTCCTTTGGTAGCAAGGAGTCAATCAACGACTTTGATATCATATTTTAATGCCTTCAATCCAATCTGTACCGCCATGATCCAAGCCGCTGTATTCACAGATTTCAATTGGTCAGGAGTTTTATTTTGAAGTTTGCTCAAATAGGATTTTACAGTATCAAGATTATACTGATACTTTTCTCCATTTTTATAGAAAGGATTAATATCTGGAGAATTTAATGCCTTTTTCGTCTGTATTACAGTCCATTTAATCTCCTTTTTGTTTCGCAAGATCTTCTGACTAACCTCCAATTCTGGAGGTTATTATTAAATACTTCTGCCATCCTCTAACAATAAAGAATAAAAATCTTCATACTGATTATATACTTTTTTAAAAATTTGTCAAATATTTACAAACTTTTTAATAGAAAATCTAAAAATCTATCAGAAAAACAATTTTTCAATTGCATTCTGCAGACAAAAAGTATCCTCAAGTATTCTTTATTTAACCTTCAAATAGCAAAGCAAATGATCATCTGATTTCTTTCTCTTTTTATTATTGCGATCTAGTATTTAATGTACTCAATATCTCCTCTGCAGAACCAACTGGAACTACGACCTGACTAATAATCAGAGGGACAGGACAAAACCCCAGCTCAATTGTATGATCTTTTCACCTCACAGGACCAACCGCATGACTGCTTGGCTATACTACAAATTATGAACTCCTGCGAGCTAGAGAGATTTCTCACAAATTTCAAAAAACAAACTTTAAAATTGACTGAAAAAAACAGTTGAAAATACTGGTTTTTACGCTACAGCATACTTTTACAACAACTGGATCGCACACTGTTTTGAGTGCAGCTAACAACTCCTCTCTGTACATGATCTAGCGAGACTCAAGTTTCAATCTTCGAAAAACAAATCCTCTATATTGGAAATGATACCGATTTTCTCAATTTTTGATTTGAAGAGAACTCAATAAAAGCTGGCTATCTTTTAACCAAAAACCTTACCAAAAATCTGATTCTATTGAGGCACAAGATCTTTCAGCACTCGGATCTGCTGAAACAATCATCATTCATGAAAAAGAATTTTCGATCATATCTTGAAAAAATATATCGCTATCAAAAACTCAGTCCAACTCCTCTTTCTAAAAATCGTCATCATCACTGATGCCAATAAGAATCTGATAAAAAGAAGTCTCTCTCAATACGCCCAGGCACTAGAAAGCGATCAGATTTCAATCATTAATCCACTCCATTTTCTCAACTTTCTTTCAGATCTTTCTCTACAAAAGACTATACTCAGCAAGGGTATACAACTGAATTCAATAAGACAGAAAAATTCTGACTCAAAATGGATGTTCGTTTCATTTTTGTTGACAAATCATTAGCTGGTGGATTTCCACTTGAAATGCTAGGAGTTTTACTCTCACTCACAGTAGTAGCATTGATTATCAGCTTTTTAAGACAAATCGTTGGTCTCTCAGCTTACGGGAGTATATTGGCCACTTCTTTTTCGCACTCACTGCACATCTTCTAGGTCTCAAGATAACGCTTATTCTCTTGCTTTTTTTGCGGTTATTACGAGACTTATTATGAACGGACTGAATAAAACTATTTATCTTCTCCACAATAGTAAGGTCAGCATATGAATTTGCGTATATCTGCTTGTATTCTTAATAGGAAATTTTATTTGTTCAAAAACTTTGAATCCAGATTTTTGAAGGTCGCAATATGGAAATTCTAATGATAACTCCACTCATTTTAATGCTGATTATCAGTGAGAAAATCTTTCCCAACCTTCAACCTTTTCCAAAAACGACGATTTAGCTTCTTTGAACTTACAATCGTTTCAGCACTCTCCTATGGAATCCTCCAACGAAGCCGAATCAGTACAACACTCCTCTCTTACCCAGAACTTTTGCTTGTATTGCTATTAGTAAATATTTTAGTCGGAAGATTTCTTTGACTTCAACTACTAGAACTCGTAAAGGTTTATGCCACTCATTCGTAAATATTTTTGAACAAGAAGAGAATAAAATCCAGCTTGACATACCTCGTATTTTGACTAGTATAAAAGTATTCTTTTATTGCCTATTCGCACATGAGATGAAAAATAAAAGCATCAAAAATCTGATTTCTTTCTTTAAGTATTTTTAGTGAGTTCAGTTGTTAGCATTACTCTAGCTTCTAACGATCCTAAAATCAATATCGATCTCGCAAATAAAAAATCACCATTACTTCTGGTGATCAAACTATTGATAGTACCAGTATAAAATCTCTATCTGGTTCAAATGTCTCTAAAACAGGAGATACAACAAACTCAGAAGCCAACAACAGTTTCTACACAGCAAACAGCAACAGGGACAACTTCAGTAACCTCAAACCAGAATTCTCATCTTTCATGATGAACTAAACTGAGGAACAGAACTAGATAAGGCTATCTACTGGATGTATCAAAATGGACTTACTAAGTATAATACTCTACCAGAATATAGACCTTACGATCCATTACTCAGAGAGAAGCTAGTAAAATCATCACTCAAGCTTACAATATCTTAGGGCTACCCTACAACAACCAAAAAGCAATCAATGTGATTTTTTTCAGATAAAAGCTGATTTTTGATCCAAGCTTAAGTTGATTTATCGCAAAAAGCTGTGAATACTGAATTTTTCAAGGGAGCAGACTGGGAAATTCCTCGCGAGAAAGCGCTCTAACAAAGGCTGAGGCTTTAACTGTCCTCATTAGAATTTTTTTGAATGAGCTATGAGCAATGAAGAGCTCAATCCTCGATGGACCATCTACTTTTATCAAAGCAAAAAGCCATCTTCCTCACAAAAAGAGACAAATGTTAATGCTCTAAAACAAACCAATCACTAGAGAGGAAATCGCTCTTCTCATCTATAGATTCAAAAACCATTGTCCTCAATAATCAGCTCAAATCTGCTGCACAAGGACAACTTTCTAATATCAATCAAAATCCAACTTCTCGAATTCAAAAATCCCTCTCAGGATCAACTGTCACAGGAGCTCAAACGCCAAGCAATGAATTAGCAAGTCTCCTCTCTGGGAATACCAATACGTCCAGCAAGTACCTTGAGTATTCTCAACAGTCCTGAAGTGAGCGAAGCAATGTTTTGGATGAGAGAAACTGGAATTACTAATGCGACCAATATTTCTACCTTCAATCCATTTGATAGCCTTACTAGAGAACAAGCCGCAAAAATGGTCGTACAATATGCAAAAAGTCAGAATATACCAACACTCTCTGGATCAGATTTTTGTAGTTTTACAGATCTCACAAAAAGCAGATCCAACACTCCAATCTAGCATAAAAGAAGCTTGCCAACTTGGACTCATGCAAGGAAATGGGAAACTCTTCAACCCAAAACAAAACCATGAAGAAAGCTAGAATTTATCGCGCTTTTGATCAGAATTTCTGAAAAAAATCGCCTAGATGAAAAGACAAATCCTCGATGGAGCAATTACTTTATCAAGGCAAAAAGAACTCGGAATCATCAACAATGAAGATTATCTAAGTTTCGAAGCTCCTTTAACAAGATATGAGGCTGGATTACTCTCTATAGATTTTACATAAAACAAAAATCATCAAAAAAATCTAAACACTTCTCAACTCAAAAAACCAGCTTATTTCTACAGTGAAATCACTTGATGAAAAAGACTTATGCAATCGGAATAGATACCAACCTCCTTAAAAAAATCAATATTTTCAAGAAGGATATGTTGAGCTCATCGGACAAAGATATCTCCTCAAAAACGAGCATGAGTGTCTTTGATATTTGAGAAGAAAAGCTTTCGTTCGATACTGAGATCTTTTCTCTATCAGCAATGAAAACAAAATAGGAAGTCTGACATTGATCGTCTCAAATGGGAATGTAATCGATGGGAACAATCAGACTTATTCAAGAATCTAATAACCGAAAAGATCAAAGCCAGATTCAACGACCACCGCTCGATACCAACTTAGCAAATAATGAAAAACTTGATACCAGTCATATTCAAATCTTCCCTGAGTCTACCTCTTTAAAGATAAAAAGAACAGATCCTTTACATCTGAAAGGCAAAAAAATCTTCAAAAGAGAGTCAATCAGTACTTTCACGCCTTGATCAGTCTGAAACAAGAAATGCTCTTAAAAGCTGATCATGTTGATTTTTTTGTTGTAGAAAACGAGAGCGAAAAGCCTCTACCTAGAATCCAACCTCATCAAAAACACCTTCCTCCTTTCAATAATATGCTCAAATGAGCTAATGCATATGCCTATATTAAACTTACAAAACATCCTGTTCCTCAGGTTCTCATCACAAGGAAAAAATCAACGATTGAGCAATCTATATCTGACCAAAGCACAATACGAGAGAGCTCAAAAAGTTTCTTCAATATCTCAGACAAATTATTCAGTATAGAACCTGCCCTCTTCAACAGTTCAATCAAAAAAAGCTGTGCTCTGATTATTATTTTTGGGCTCTGCCAAGGACGATGTGCAAAACCAGAACTCTGAGCTGCTGAATACACCAATATCATCGTAAACTTCTTCAAGGGGAATACAGCTCCTGTAGAAAAAGAAATCAAAAAGCTGATTGATGAGGCAGTTCTTAAACAGAAATTTTTGAACGAGCAGCAAAACTCAGAGATATCTATTTTCAGATTGATCAATTTACTGAAAAACAAACTGTTGAATTTGCAAAAAATATCACCTGATACCTGCTACAAATCCGCCCTATCGGTCAAAAATATGTCTACGTACTCCTCAATTTCTATGAGGGAAAGCTGATCGATATTATTCGTCATCACTTTGATCAAGAGGATACCACCATTGAAAGCATGCTCAATGCCTTTCAATCAGAATTTTTGAGATTTTGTACCAGCATGAGATCTGGTATACCACCACTAAATATAAACGGACACAAAGCTGAAAGCGTTCAGCTCCAGAATCTTTTTCAATAACTTTTTGAGTCTTACATTATTTCTCAAACTATGCAAGGGCAGCTGACTCACAAATGATCTCTTGGACACTCTGAAGCAACGTTATGAGTTTCCCAAACTCCCATACCAAATCGAGTGTCTTGATATTTCACATCTGCAATGAGATCAAACCAGTTGAGGACTGAGCTGCCTTTTAGCAGGCGTTCCAGAAAAAACTCTACAGAAAAATATAAAAATTAAAACCGTTAAAAATAACGATTATCTCGCTCTGCAGAAGTCCTTATCAGAAGATTCCAACTCTGAAAAAGAAAAAACTGATCTTCATCTCCCAGATATTTTTCATTTTGGATTGAGGGAAAGGACAACTCTGAATCCTCGAGGAACTAGCGAAAAGAGTATCCTGAACTTAAAACAGCTGCGATCCCAAGTTCAATTTTGTGCCTTAGGGAAATGAGAAGCAAGGTCAAAAAGCCACATTTGATACCAAAGCAAAAATCTGACCAAACTATTGCCGAAAAACTCTACCTCCGAAAAAACGATAAAATTCAGAGTTTTGATCTCGTATATGATGAAGCCGATAGACTTTTGACCAAGCTCAGAGATGAAGCCCACAGATTTGCAAACTTCTACAGAAAACAGCAAGCAAAAACTTGAATTTAAAAACAGCAGAAAAGCAAGCTACAAAATCAAATAAAAATCCAGACAACAAAAAAATAAATCTGATTTTTCTTGCTTTTCCTCCTCTAATTAACTAGACTAGAGACACGATCTTTATTTTTTTCGATTTCTCATGTGAAATTGATTGAAAATCCGAGTTTTTGAGCTCTTCTTACCATATTTTTGACTCTTTGCAGTATATAGTACCAGTATCCGAAAAATCTTTTTGACCAAGGAATCACAACTATAATTGTCAAAAACCTTGATACCGTAAAGGCTTTCAATACTTTTCTTGACGAAACAATTATCAAGACAACCTCTGAGGTAATACAAAAAGAAAAATCAGATTTCACTTTCTGAACTCCATCTCACCACCTGAGATGAAACAAAAACAACTAACGAGTCATGAGCAGCACTCTAACAGAAGCTACCCCTCAAGCACAGCTTCCACAGCTGAGCACACTGGATACCGACCAATTTACAGAGACTCAACTCGTATGAAATGGGAAAACAAACGGTAAAAATCAGAGACAATTATTACTACTTTTTCTAAACAAGTCAGAGGGACTCATAGCAAGTATTATTATTGCAATTATCCTCTATTTCATACCAATCTCCTGGCTCAAACATCAAAAATTATCTGGACAATGCTGATTTGAGTGACCTTATTTCAGCTTTTTAGTATTTGTGCCTTGAGTTGCAGGAAAATATAACACTGCAAGAGGTCGAGTAAACCTGCCTTGACTACCAAACATGCAACCTCAGAATTTTTCAAAAATCGGATATATTTTTTTATGGCATATTGGATCAGTAAAAAAGGCAATCATCGATACACAAAAAAATTTCTCGTACAATTTGCCAGTATCAATGCTATTGTATTTCCTTGTTTTGCTATGTATTCCAGACTTTTGAACGATCTTCATTCTCGCCCTCTCTGCAACAATTATGGCACGGTATAACTGATTTTCAATCAAAAATCTGAATTTTATCAGGTGCAGCCTTATGAATTCTTCTCGTCTGATCTAGCAATAATAAGTCTCGTAAGTACAAAAATACTCCTATGCACTAACAAGACTCACCACATTTATGACAACTGATGAAGAAACCAAAAAGGAGTCAAGAAAGATGAGTATGATGGCAAATCACCCAAGGTTTAATCGCAGTTTGAGGATGAGGACTATGGGGACAAGGTTATGGGAAAGGACTCCAAAAATGGGATATCTCCCTAGAGTCTCATTCAGATATGATTTTTGATGCATTCTCAGAAGAAATCTGATTTGTCTGAAATCTCGTCTTACTCTCCCTCTACCCTATGATTGTTTTTATAATGTACTGAAAAGGACTGAGCAATGTCAAAGATCCCTATCTCCAACTAGTCGGAGTCTGATTGATATCGCTGTTAACTATTCAGGTTTTTGTTCATATTGGTGTAAATCTCCAGATACTTCCAAACACTGGATTGACGCTACCGTTTGTCAGCCATTGATGAACCGCACTAATGATCAACTTTATAGAGCTTATGCTAATGTATAAAATTATTCAAAAATAGATAATATCTTTTTATTGACTAGAAAAATGAAAATTCAGTTTTGACGAAAAATCAGCTTTTTAAGCATCTATGATGAGAAACTTCTCAACTCAAAGAAACTATCAGTATATACTTGATTGATATCAAATAGAGACCACAGATAGACTCATTTTCGCATATCAAAAGAGAATCTGGAAACTCATCAATCTCAAGAATCTTGATGATGGAATGCAAGTCGCTTTTTAGTCCTAAAAACTCCAATTTCTACCGACTCACTAACATTTGATAAAGATCAATTCCTAAATATACTTTCCTTTTCAAGGGATTCAATGAAGAAACCTGAATCAAATACCACTTTCTCCCATTTTGAAACTGAGATATCGTAGTACTCAGAGGGCTATTAACTACGCTCAATTATCCGGAAATCAATATTGAAAAACAAAATGATGAACCATCATCTCTTGATTAAAAAACCTTTTTATTTCCAGAAAACAGCTGAAGATCATCTGAGTTTTCTCTTTGCTTTAGCACTAATTTATGGAAAATTCGAGGGAAAGATTGAAATCTCAAAAGCATTAAAATCACATCTTCGCTCATCTGAATTCAAGCTCAACTCGAAGAAAAAAGCTGATCAATATGTGCAAAAACCTACAAAAAAATCTGACTTTTCATCAAACGAAATACAGATCATCATGCAGAAAAAAAGATTTTTCAGTTTCAAATTAATGATTTTGAACTCCTAACGCTATTTTACAAGCTGGAATAGTCTTTTTCAAAGGATCTCCCTCAGCGGAATACTGAGCTCATCTCTAATCAAAATACAACAATTATCAACTCATCTCATTTATTGAAAGAACTCAAATACCAGAAATCTCAAATAAAGATGGAAATTTTACAAACTATTGAAAATCAGACTTTAAAATTTTTTTAAAATACTAAATGAAAACCCTCTCAATCATTGATGGTTCGGGATTTATGTTCAGAGCTCGATATGCATTCCACCACTTTTTAAATGCTGCTGGGCAAAATCAGAATGTTGTCTACGGGACACTCCGCATGCTCCTAAAAACTCATCAGTGAAAGTGCAGATTATTTTTGTGATAGCACGAGATTCTCCAACAAAAACCAAAAAGGCACGAACAATACCAAGACTACAAAGCCAATAGAAAAAATGGAAGATGAATTTAAAGTTCAGATTCCACTTTTTGAGAGAACTGATAAACGAGCTACAGATACCGAAATATCGCAGCACCATGATATGAAGCAGACGACATTATTGCGACACTCACAAAAATTTCAAAAAAATTCTGACTTAATAATCCAGGTCATCAGTTCTGACAAAGATTTAAAAACAGCTTCTCAATGAAAAATGTCGTTGTTACTGATCCACTCAAAAATCTTACTACAAGGACACCAGATTTTTGAGAAAGGAGTTTTTGATTTCCTCCAACTTCAATAGTAGATTATCTCGCACTTTTTAGGAGACTCTGCAGACAATATCAAATGAGTAAGCTGGAATCTGAGCAAAAAGCTCTGACCTCATCCAAAAATATCATACGATTGAGAATATCTCATCAGAATCTTGAATTTCTCTCACCTGATCTAAAAAAACAAACTCAAAGAGGGAGAAAATGATGCAATTTTTTTCTAAAAAAACTCATTGAACTACTAGAGGTTCCAGAACTAGAATCAACCTCATTAGAAAACCTTGCACTCAACATCGATTTTTCAAAAAATGGGAAAAAAATTCTGATTGAAAAACGAGGATTTAAAGGGATAAAGAAAACCTTTGATGAACTCAAAAAGAAATATACCCAGCCTCAGCAACTCGGCTTATTTTTAAATCCGATCAAAAAAACAAAAAAACCAGATTTAACTCTGGCTTTTTTTCTTTTTTTATCACGATTTACCTTTCAAAGATTGATTCTTTCGATCAAATCTCCAAGAGAAATCCATCAAATTTCTTTGCTCTCTCTGGAATATATATTCAAACCTGATCTTCTCGTTTATTTTTGAAGATAAGAATGTTGTTGGGTTGCAACCTCAAGACTTGTACAAATACGAATATCCTCAATATGAGCACTTTCTAGATTTTTAGGAGTCAACATACCTTTTTCTAGATAAATATCAGAAACCGATCTTTGACTATCCGCCCTATGATACAGAAAAAGTTCCCTTTTGAAGAAAATAATTAATAATCTTTACCGTTGCTCTATCTATATCTCCACCATTCTTCAAGTCTCTCCTTATAAAACTAGAAATATCAATACTATCTCCATCAGGAAAAATCAAGCTTACTAAACTTTTGGATCCTTATCCTTAGCCCAAAAACTCATATATTTCAGATTTTTCTATAATTTGTCTCTGCCTGAGTCAAAGGAATATCAAAAAGATAACCTACTCTGGGTATTAATTGATCTCTCACAATTTCTAATATTAAAGTTTGCTAGTCCAATCCCATTATTAATATCATCAAACTGTACCTCCATTGATTTAGTATTAATCAATTCTCCCTTAGCATTTTTAACTTCTAAGGTAATATTAAGCTTAAAATCCTTATAGCTTCCATTTGAACCTCTCTCTTTCCACCACTAAACTGTTGAAAGATACTTCTAAGCGTCTCCCACTTTGTCAGTACTAGCAACATCATCTGGATAGCTTTCACGAAGGGATCATTTTCGCTCCTCCTCAGATACATAAGGCGTCTTGGCTTTTTCTCTATTTTCAATATGGACAATATTTGATAATGCATCTTTAAAGTTTTTCCATATCTTCCTTCTTCAAAACTCACTTATTGTCAATAGAAACCTTTTTAATACTAATAGTCTCTCCTGGATTAACATATCTCTGTGGTTCTTTTCTCTAAACTTGTAGTCAAGTGCAAAAGCCAGTTCTTACTTACCCCTAAAATATGCTGATAATACTCATCATCCAAAGCTGAACTTGAAACACGGAATCCCATCGAATCATTAATCTTTTTTTCACTCAATGATTTTCTCAGCACAAGAAGCTAATGATTTCTTTCTCTGAGAAAGGCTAAAATCTGTATTATAAAGCCTATTTTGAATATTGACCTCATTTTTTTAAGAACTCCCTCCGATCTCAAAAAGGCGCTGAGTCGTCTTATCCCACTCAAAACGAGGATCTAAAGATTCAAAAATACTTTCCTTTATGAATTCCTAACTGATCATTAGAAAGTAGCCGAAATAATATCACAAAATTGAGATGTTTTTTGCCCATTCTTCATTTCCCAAGATTTCAATATCTCCCATGTGGATTATGTTTCTCCTCTCTACTAGATAAGCAATTACATCAATATAATCCTCTCCTGAAACCTTAATATTCTGTGCTATAAAAGGATAATCCCCATCATGAAAAACCTGATTTATACTTTTTCACCATTCATTTCCAAACTAAAGTCGCATTATAGAACAGTGTGTATAGATAATCAACTGACTTAGATGAAAATTTAAGAACTTTCTATTTTTTTCTCAATTTTGATCAACACTTTCAACTTTTTCAAACGCTTCATCTCCAAAATTTCTCATGAAGAAGTTTTCCTAATTGCGCTTTTAACATTAAATTTTGCAATATTTTCTCCTTGCCTATATTCCTTTATGCCCTTGAGTTAAAAAATTGCCTATACATAGGATGTTTTGACAAATACGATCTTCTCTTATTTCTTAAATTGGTAAAAAAATCCTGAATTCCTTCCTTATAAGCCTCAATTAGCTCCTGTTCATCAACCTGCCTCTCAATCAAATCAAAAAAATCTCATCTTGGATTCTATCTTCCGTCGCATGCAAAAGTGGATTCTTGATCGTAGAAGCATTAGAAATAAATTTACTATTTTCCTCCTTACCTAGCTCTCTAATCTTAAAAATCTGGAGTAATTGAAAGACCTCTACAAGAATCAGCATTCCTCCCAATTCAATCAATCAATAAAAGTTCAGTTAATTTTCACTTAATAGTTCTCTAAAGAGAAGTATACTTTTTCTTGATCTGATCAGTATGTTCAACGCGAACATTTTATAGCAGAAGTCATTTTATTAGAGAAATAAGGAACTAAAAATCCTGAATCAGGATTCAGTATACTCAAAAAAATACATTTTTGTCAACTATTTAATAGTGATATTTTTACCTGTCCAGAGTGTTGTACAGCGATAAAGCTGTTCTATCAAGGTCAATTTAGCCAGTCCATGAGGAGAGTTATTGCTCCAAACGACCACTTCTTCATATCAGGAAATGCCTCAAGCAAAGCTTTATCATCAACTCCATATGGCCCTCAAATAACGAAAACCGTATCTTTAGTATTCAGAACCTCGGAAATCTCGAGCGTTGAAAAACTTTTTCCCCTCTTTAATCAAAAGGATTTTTTTGCCACTCGCATATCAGAGCATTTTCGATCAGATTTTTGTCTCTTTTTGAATTACAAACTGATGATTATCATCCTTCACAGGCTTTAAATCCTCAATCTTTATCTGCTTTTCAAAAGCCTCTTTTGATATTCAGCAATCGCAGAGGTAAAATGCTTGTCTGAATCTGAAATCGAGAGCACGCTAAACATCAAAAATTTAAAATGAGAATAAAAATCTATCCAAGAGGATGCAAGTCGTAGTTTATAGTTTTACCAGCCAATCTTTTGATGTTGTAATATATTATTTGGGATAACACTTCAGAAATAAATAGGCAAAAGTCAAGAAGAGAAGACTCTAACAGTTTTCCTATGAAAAACAGAATTAACCAAATTTTTATACTCAAAATATCATAAATCAATATTATTAGCCTTAAACCAATCTAAAAATACTTTTGATAATCTTTTAAATATATTCTATAATCCTTAGTTTTATCATAAGCCTGAGATTTTTAATCCAAAAGTAATTTATCAGCATTATTCGGATCTAAATAATAAAGGATATGGGACATAACCGAAGAATTATTTAATTTTTCAAGAGATTTAATATCTAAATCCAAAAAGTCAATAGAATTCCTCGATTCCCTGAAAAGACTTTTCAATTGCCTCATCCAACTTTACAGAAGTTCACAATGATATCATGTTCTTTCAATTTCTTGTATAGAATACACATAACAGAATAGACAGGGACATAACTATCTAATAAATAAAACTCACAAGCTGTAGGAACAGCAGCTTTTTATTGTTTTTAGAATATTAGAAGGCAGCGTATCATCTAACAGTTTATAAACAAATTTAGACTTAAGCAACCAACTATACAAAAACTATCTCTTTCTATTAATCTCCATCAATGCAGAATAAACTGCCTCATCTAAAGAATTATGTGTTGCCATACCAGAGGAATTTGTTTCATAAATTATCTGAAAAATTCATTGAAACAGAAAGGTCGTTAACAATAATATTTAATTTATAATCCTTTTTATAAAATTTAGAACTGAGGTTAAATAATAGAACTCACATTTTCATATTGAATATGCATAAAATTAAATTCTCAAGAATCTAGTACAGCTTCACTAAACTTATCAAAACTAACAGGATAATAACGAAGTGTTGGTCTTCACGGATCATGTATTATTACCTCGTTATTTTCATTTATCGAGGAAACTAAAAATAACATGCCCTCCATTATTTCCTCCTCTTCTGGTTCATCATGCAAAATATGATACGAAACTCAAAAACATAAATAGACTATCATCTGATTTATCTTGCTTCAGAATAGACAATAAATCAGTATCATATACTTTTTAATTTGATCTGATTTCATAATCATAAGTAACATCACTCAAATCAATTTTTATATCATAAATAGGAATCTCAAAAAGCTATCCTTAATAAATTTATGATATTTAGACTCATAACATCAAAAATTTTTGTTACAGGATTGCTTAAGTATCTCTGAATATTGTTCAAAAGACATACTAGAATAATATGTTATACGGAATCCCAAGAGGGACAATCTATACGCAATTTCTGGTATATCTAGCATTCATATCCAGAATAGTTCCCTGCCTTCATAAGTTTCATCATTTCGATTATTTTGTCGACAAAACTGAGTATTCCAAAAAGAAATTCATAACTCACATACAGCAAGCCAAAGAGCAATATCCATCAACTCCTTCTGGAAGAAATGGCTTTTGATACACATATCCAGTCATATTAAATATTTAATTTCAATATAAAAATACTTACAGCTATAGAATATCAAGTAAATCTTTCGGAATCTTCACAAAATAAATTAGTACAAAAATATATTTGTCCTCTACTCCTTCATAAAAAACTCCTAATCCTCAAAAATATCTCCTTTCATCATCCCTCATCTTCCAAAAAGCTCGATAAAACCTTTATTCTGCATCAACTGCCAAAAATAATGCTCCGCTTCGTCATTTCCCCATGGCAAGGTAAAGACCATCTTACAAATCTCACGATTCTGAATATACCATACCTTTGCAAAACGGCTCTCCAACTCCTCAATATATCACTCCTCTATCAAGTGAGGCTTTTCTTCCTCTGTAATCTCAGTTATCAAATCATAATTTTTCCTCATCCTGAGGATCATCTTCAGATTGATAGGTATCAAGCTCAACATCGATACTCTCAGTTTTTGCAAAAAGCTCAGCAAATTTTCCTCAAAAAGATTATCAATGCCATAGAGTGTACCAGCAGAGGTCGTAAAAGGTATTTTTCCAAAAGAGATAAAGAAAGCTGAGCCAGTCTTCTTCTTTTTAGGAAAGTATTGATATTATCATAAAAAAACTGCCTTATACTCTTTCAAAACTTCTTCATCATTAATCAAATCCCATTTATTGAGAACAAAAAGCAAACGTTTACTAATAATTACTTCGTCATTCTTCTCAACCTCAAAACAGATAAGTCAGTTTTTCCTCTCTAAAGATAAAATTCAACTCCTCATCTTCATCTGCGAACTTCTGCTTAAGATAAAGCATAATCTCATCTATCAATTGAATAGTTTCACGCATTCCAGCCTCAAATCTTCCCAAATCCGCAACAAATGCAAAAACCCTTGATTTCAAAACATGCCTTAAAAACGCATTTCAAAAGTCCCTTTCCATCACTCGCTCCCTCTATCAATCCAGGAATATCAATGACATTAAAGCGGAAAATTCCCAACAGAAACTGAAGCCAGATTTGGCACCAATGTAGTAAACGGATACTCGGCAACTTTCGCCTTCACATCAGCCATACAGTTGATAAGTGAAGATTTTCCAACACTTGGGGTTCAAATCAGTCCAACATCTGCTAAAAGCTGTAGTTCAGGACAATCTCCCTTTTATGTCCTGGTCTCAGAGAATATAAAAATTTGGATACTGATTTACCGAATCCTTAAAATGAATATTTCCTTTCCTCATTCACCCTCAGGCTAATATCCTCAGTTTTTGCCCATCATGTTCCATTTGCGCAAGAAGTCTCCCAGTCTCTGCATCCTTGATCATCGTTCAAACTGGAACTACAAGCTCCAAATTCGCTCAATGTGCTCAGTATTGATCCTTTGTTCTTCCTGGTTCTCCAGCCTTCGCCTTAAAAATCTTCTTATACTTATAATCAATAAGCGTATTTTTCATCTTTTGAAGCAACAAAGTAGATATCACCTCAATTCCCTCAGTCTCAACCATTAGGCCCTCAAAAGGGAACTCAGCTCTCTCTTCTTCCACTGCAATACCATCTCCTCACTTTCCAGACTCTATAGAAATTCTCACTCATCATAAAAACTGCATCAAACAACCATTCCAAAGATAAAATCAGCCTCAGTATAGGTTTTAGCGAACACTTTGCAAGGAGATTTATTCAAGCAAGAAAAGATGATAAAAAGAGAAATCAGATTCCTCTTTTCTTTTTATAGTTAATCTTCTAATAATTAGATACTACTTTACTAAGTGTAAACTGAGTTCATGATTGTGCATTGATAATAATACCGAGACTTTTCTTTCAATAATCATTGATAATAAATTGCCCACATCAGGTATCTATCTCAGGGTTTTCGTGATAGCCTTTCACATAGGCAATACAAGGCGCATAATATTTCTTTTTGCCACTGAGAAGAAGCAAGTTCTGGGGCATATCTTGAAATAGGAAGTCCATAGAATCTCGGAGTCGTCTCTATCAAATCATCTTCCTCAAAAATAAATCGTAGACGGAGACGCCATACCACTACCAGACACATAAGTAAACAGCAGTCAACCTCCAGCTTTTTAGCTCATTAAATCACGGATAGAGTATTCTAAAAATTTCCATATTTTCAAACCTTTTCCCTCCCTGAGCTGTAACAGTAAGTTCATCTCCTGTAAAAACGACAACGCGATCTACTATCGGATTATTTTTCTTATCTCCGCAATTGAACTATAACTCCCCTTCTCCTCATCATTCCAAATGCGTTCATAGAGAATACTATCTCCACTTATGTCTAAGGACTGTCCTCACCTCCTCATACGATAAAACAATATCAAAGAAATAAGAGAAGAAGAGTGATAACTGCATAGAGAATTGTGCATTATTACAGAATAAGTAAAAAGGTAGAGAGAATTCTCTACCTTTCACAACATTTTTCTAGAGAATACCTCTATTGAACTGACCGAGAAACATAGACCTTGACATTCCCCACCAAGACTTTGTAAGGCAAACTGACAATAGCTACTTCTCTTCTATGTCCACCCCAAGATTGTCCTTTCTTTAGAGTAATTCTTTGTCCTACATCAACTCCTTCTGGTTCCAAAAACTCAAAGAAAAACATCTACTGGATCAGGACCTTCATTCAGTATAGATATCCCATACGCAGAATTAACATCTAAAGCTAACCCTCCTTATGTCAGGAGGGAAAAATTTTTATAGGTAGCACTCATGAAATCCACGGCTACTAAGCACTGAAGCTTCAGAAACTCGCATCGACGAATTGCCCATAGGAGTGAGACTAGCTTCACTTTTTCTGAAGAAGAGAAGAAGAGACGACATTTTGATGATTCTCTTTTTGAAGAAGAGGTTCATCTTGCGTTTTCTCGCAGGCAACAAAGCTGAAACCTACGAAGAGGAATACTGCAAAATACAGTAACCTTTTGAATGTTAACTTTTGTTTGTTCATAAAATATTTAATTTACTTTTATTTTACGAAAACAATTTATTTTTATAGAAAAGAAAAATCAAGTCTTTTTCTCAATTTAGACTTGACTTTTCTACAATATAATGTTTTATTATAGGACTTCTCAAGCTTTTTCCCCTAAATCTCAGCCATAATATCTGTCACGATCGCATTAAACACGTCCATTCCCTCATCAGTCAATACAAATCCATCCTCATTACCGATCAAAAGTCCCTGCTCACGATATGTCTCAATCTTCTGCTTAAAGTTTGGCACCAAAAATTTTTCATACTTTTTCAAGTTCTTCACTCAACTATCAGTCCTTAAGCTTAAGAAAAACTCCTCAATCAAGTAATCCTTTTTCCCCAAGCTGCTCAAAAACCAAGCGGATCCAAAAACTTCCTTCACAATAAAGATTAAAATTTGGAGTATTCTTAAATCTGAGTCAACATTCAGGTTTTTCTTCCTGTTTGAAATAACTCAGCAGCTCTGGAGTCAAAAAGTTCTGGATTGAAAAAGATGAAGAATTCAGACCTAGCCGAGATAATTTTCCATTGTTCGATACACTCTATTATGAATACTAGATTTCCCAAGATGAGCAAAATTTGAAAAGTTCATACCCAGCATATCACGCATCCAAAAGAATAGATTTTAAGAGTGAAAACTCCTCATAAATATCCTCATCTGTCCCAAAAATATTCTCCAGAAATCAGAGTATCCGTATTTTTCCTTTTCCAAACTTGATTTTTCGAACAGCTCTAGTGTATAAAGGAGAAACTATCAGCAAATCCCGAATTTACAAAGCGGGAAAAAGAAATCTAAAAGCTGACTGGTTTCGAAGATAACGATTTCATTTTTTTACTCTGATTTCGCTTGCCAAAGGCAATAAAATCAAAATTGAATACCGTTGAATCAGTTTTTAGCTCCTGCAATCCTCTCAAAAATTCAACTAATCCTAGGAAAAGACTATGCCTACCAGAAAGTTGTAAGAACCTCATTATCAAAAACTCTGAATACCAAATGAAAAACCTAATTCTTGGATATTTTTGCATAGCGTGACTGGATTTTTACGAATAATCTCGTAAATTTCCTCTTCTGGATACGGATTAAATTCAAAAACTCAATTCCGCCAAATTTTCACAATCAAAAATATTTCTCCATCATTTTCGATCATCTGAATAAGCCTATCAGCACCGAGCAAATTTGGAGTCCCTCCTCAAAAAATAGAGTCGTTTTAATTGGCTGATGAGAGAAGTGTTCTGCATAAAATGCAGTTTCCTGCTCAAGTACTGACAGATAAGTTTCTACTGAATCAGATTTTTCTTCCATGGGAAAAGTAGAAAAAGCACAATACTTGCACTTTTGACTGACAAAATGGAATATGCAAATATAAAGAAAGCATAAAAATCTGATCAAAAATAAAGAAACTAAGCCTTTGCTAATTCATAAGTATCCTTTGCGATCATCAACTCTTCATCTGTTGGGATCACAATAACTTTAACTTTACTCGCTGGAGTAGTAATCTCTCTCTCCTCCCTCTAAAATTATTTACTGATTCATCAAAATCAACTCACAACCAATTAAGCCTTTTCATGATAAGTTTTTCTTTGTAATGATGAATTTTCAAGTACACCTGCCGTGAAAAACAATAGCATCTACCCCTCAAAGCAATGCTGCATATCCTCCAATAGTCTTCAAAATAGCATTCGTATACATCTCAAGAACAAGTGTTTTCTCTCTTCCTTCAAAAATATCCAGCTTCGATATCTCTTAAATCACTTCCTATCTGAGAAACCCAAGTACACTAGATTTTTTATTCATGATAGTATCAATTTCTTCAGCACTAAGTCCCTCTTTTTCATAATAAAAGGAATAATCGCCGGATCGATGGCACCACACCTCGTTCCCATCATCAAACCATCAAGCGGAGTGAATCCCATTGAAGTTTCAATAACTTCTCCATTTTGGATTGCCGTAATACTCGCCCCATTACCAATATGGCAGGTAATAACCTTTGCATCAGGCTTTCCTAAAAATTCTATTGCTCTTTGATATACATATTTGTGAGAAGTTCCGTGAAACCCATACCTTCTAATTTTATACTGCTCATACCATTCATAAGGCAAAGGATAAAGGAAATGATCGGGCTTCATAGTCTGATGAAATGCTGTATCACATACTACAACCATAGGAACTCCTGAAGCATCTTTTCACAAGCCTCAATTCCCATGATATTTGCTGGATTGTGCAATGGAGCCAAAGAAATCAATTCCTTAAGTTTCTCCTTCACCTCTTCAGTTACAAGAACTGACTTTGGGAAATACTCTCCTCCATGAACAACCCTATGTCCAACTGCACCAATTTCATCGAGAGATTGTATTGCTCAATATTCAGGATTAGTCAAGATATCTAAAACTCTATGGAGAGCCACCCTCATGATCTACAATTTCTTCATTAAAAAAACTACTTTTTCTCCACTCGCAGTCTTGTGAGTAATAATCCCTCCAGAAATTCCCGATCCTCTCGACAAGCCCCTTCCCAAGGATACTCTGATCTTCCATATTAAAAACTTGATACTTAGAGACGAACTCCTGAATTTACAACTAAAATCTTCATAGCAACTCCTAAAAATAAAAAAGATATAGACTATATGTACAGAAAACACTTAAGAAAGCAACAAAATCTGATTTTTCTCAGCTTTTTCATCATGATACTCAATACTATTATTTTCTTTTCAAATATCATCTGTATCTCATTTTTGAATACTGACTACTTCTTGCATTTCATATCCTAATAGCTATAGTAAAACGATGAAAAAATCAGTTTTTAAAATTTTTTGCAGATTTGAAATGCTAGATAAATATAATGCACAGGAAATCGAATCAAAACGATGAAAAATCTGAGAAGAAAAAGGCTACTTTCGAAGCCAAAATGGAAGAAGGAAAACCAAACTATAGTATTGTAATTCCTCCTCCAAATGTAACTGAATCTTGCATATGGGACATGTATTGGATCTTTCGATCCAAGATGTACTCGTAAGACGAAAGAGAATGTCTGGGTACAATACCTTATGGATGCCAGGGAACTGATCACGCAGGAATTGCCACACAAAATAAAGTAGAAAGAAGTCTAGCTGAAGAAGGACTTACCAAAGAAGATATCGGAAGAGATGCCTTTTAGAGAGAACATGGCAGTGGAAGGAAAAATACTGAGGAGTAATCACAACTCAGCAGAGGAAAATTCTGAGCATCACTTGACTGGGAAAAAGAGAGATTCACCATGGATGAGGGGCTCTCAGAAGCTGTAAAACAAAAACTTTGTAGATCTCTACCGTGATGGCTTGATCTATCAGTGAGAATATATTGTAAATCGATGTCCTAGATGTGAACAGCACTCGCAGATGATGAAGTTGATTATGCAGATAAAGAGTGAAATTTTTGGGAAATCAGATATCCAATTCTAGGTAGCGAAGAAAGCCTTATTCTCGCAACTACCAGACCAGAAACAATGCTTTGAGATACTGGAGTTGCAGTCAATCCTGATGACTCCAAGATACCAGCACCTCATCTGAAAAAGGTAATCGTTCCTCTCGTAAATAGAGAAGTACCTATCGTAGCCGATCACTCATGTAGATATGGAGTTTGGAACTGGAGTAGTAAAAATGACGCCAGCTCATGATCCAAAATGATTTTGAGGTAGGAAAAAGAACCTGACTTGAGATTCTAAATATCCTCACTCCTGATGCAAAAGATCAATGAAAACTGAGGAAAATATGCAGGACTTGACCGTTTTGAGGCAAGAAAGCAGATCGTTGCAGACCTTGAAGCTCAAGGCTATCTTGTCCAAGTAAAACACAATCACGCAGTAGGACACTGTTATAGATGTAATACCGTTATTGAACCAAGAGTTTCAACAATGGTTCGTAAAAATGAAACCACTTGCAGAACCAGCACTTGAAGCAGTAAGATCTGAAAGATTAAAATTCAAACCCAAAAGATGGGAAAAAGTTTACTATAACTGGCTAGAAAAATATCAGAGATCGATGTATCTCTAGGCAAATTTGAGTGGGGACACAGAATTCCCGC